>Ga0100400_1000055_pt1 | contig 64771 bp, 69 predicted proteins | sample CryGeymeta201524_FD_80420 | JGI IMG/M metagenome (GOLD analysis project Ga0100400, IMG submission 80420) | Groundwater microbial communities from Crystal Geyser aquifers in Utah, USA - Crystal Geyser metaG 2015-24 | ecosystem: Environmental > Aquatic > Deep subsurface > Groundwater | place: USA... | reverse complement strand
GTAACAGTGGAACAAAAAGGGGACGCCTCAAAAGGTATTCCTGATATCAAGATAACATTGGAAGTAGCATCACATCTTGGCGACAACAAGGCCAGAACAGTTGCCATGTCAGCAACAGACGGACTTGTAAGAGGCATGCCTGTAGTTGACACCGGCCAGCCTATAACTGTTCCTGTTGGAAAGGCAGTGCTGGGAAGAATACTTAATGTCATAGGCGAAGGCGTTGATAAACTTGGCCCCGTAATTTCTGAACATAGATTGCCGATTCACAGTCCGGCTCCGGAATTCAGCGAGCAGGAACCGACTACACAGGTTTTTGAGACAGGCGTTAAGGTTTTTGACCTTCTGGTCCCGTTCGTCAGAGGCGGTAAGATGGGGATGTTCGGCGGCGCAGGCGTAGGCAAGACAGTTGTTATCATGGAGATGATTCATAACATTGCCATGAAGCATGGGGGCGTTTCAGTATTTGCAGGCGTCGGTGAAAGGACCAGAGAAGGGAATGACCTTTACGGCGAGATGAAGCATTCAGGCGTTCTTGAAAAAGTCGCCCTGATTTACGGACAGATGAACGAGCCGCCCGGAGCCAGGGCCAGGGTTGCGCTTACAGCCCTTACATGTGCAGAGTACTTCAGGGATGAGGGGCAGGACGTTCTCATATTCATAGACAATATATTCAGATATACACTTGCGGGCGCAGAGCTTTCAGCTCTCCTTGGAAGAATGCCTTCTGCTGTCGGATACCAGCCGACACTCGGCACCGACATGGGTATTTTGCAGGAAAGAATCACAACAACAAAGAAAGGCGCTATCACATCAATGCAGGCTATTTACGTTCCTGCCGACGACCTTACAGACCCTGCTGTTGCTACGGCCTTTACGCACCTTGACGGGACAGTCGTTCTCTCAAGGCAGATATCAGAACTCGGCATTTATCCCGCTGTGGACCCTCTGGATTCCACATCAAGAATCCTTGACCCAAAGGTTATAGGAGAAGAGCACTATGCCGTTGCAAGAAGTGTTCAGAAGATACTCCAGAGATACAAAGAACTTCAGGATATTATCGCAATCCTGGGGATGGAAGAGCTTTCGGAAGACGACAAACTTACGGTTTCAAGGGCCAGGAAGATACAGAGATTTCTCAGCCAGCCGTTCCATGTAGCAGAGGTATTTACAGGAAGGCCGGGCAAATATGTCAAGGTCGCTGATACGATAAGAAGTTTTAAGGCGATAGTTGATGGTAAATATGACGATATCCCTGAACAGGCGTTTTATATGACAGGTGATATTGGAGAGGTTGAGGAAAACGCAAAGAAGCTTGGTTGGAGCAAAGGATAGTGTCAGTATTTAGTGTGAGTGTCAGCAAGAAAACTGACACTGATGACTGACACTAATCACTGAAGCGGAGCTAATAATGGAAAACAAATTAAAATTAGAAATAGTTACTCCTCACGGCCTGATATACAGCGGTGAGGTGGATGAGGTTACTGCTAACGGAAGCGAAGGAGAGTTCTGTGTGCTCCCCGGTCATGCGCCTTATGTGACAACACTCAAGGTAGGGATGCTCACATGCAAGACAGGGAAGGAACCCGTAATCTTTTTTGTTAATTGGGGATACGCAGAGATAGGGGCCGACAAGGTTCTGATTCTCGCTGACAGCGCAGAAAAGTCTGAGGAGATAGATGTTGAGAGGGCAAAGGAAGCGATGAAGAGGGCGGAGGAAAGGCTGAAAAAGTGTGAGGAGTGCGATTTCCACCGCGCTGAGGCGTCGCTTGAAAGGGCGGCCACAAGGATTCAGGTAGCGCAGTTGAAGATACCTAAGTAAACCCCGCCGTTAATCCCGATTCTTTTCATGCCGCTGCTCATTCAAGAGATCTTTTATGAAATTGCGTTTGCTATGGATCAACGCAAGAACTTCAACCTTATCGGAGAATACTTCATAGACAAGACGATATGAATAAATGAGCAGCTCACGTACGTTAGGATTTTCTATCTCAGGAACTATCCTACCGACAGAAGGAAAGGCGTTCAGCTTTTCAGACTTTTCAACAATCTCGGTAGAAACTTTTTGTGCATAGAATTTTGAGTCCCTTGCAATATAATCGCGAATTTGCTTTAAGTCGAGTTTAGCGGGTTTTGACCACTTTACCACGATTGCATTTCTCGTTTTAAGTCTTCAATAGAAATAGATTCACCACGTTCGACTGCCTCTCTGCCTTTCTTGACTTTATCAACAACATAGAGTTCATACATTATGTCGTCAATATTTGCCGATTCAGGCAATTTGGAGATGACTTTGATTGCCTCTTGTTTTAATGTTTCCATCTTTAGCGCCTCCTTTTGTTTCAACCTATTGATATTTTATCATTATTGCATCTTTATTGATTAGGGATGCATCATTTTTCATTTAATTAAACTCGTTTGCCTCTGCTCAACAAAATACTATCAGAGCAATTTCTATTGTGTCAACGTACAAAACGGGGAAGATGGGGGGCGACTAAGTGGTTTTTCTCTGTCTCAGCGTTTCATAAAGACATACCGCTGCTGAGGCTGAGACATTCAGGCTTTCGGCTTTTCCATAGATTGGAATCTTCAAAAGCAAATCAGCTTTTCTCTTAATCTCACTGCTCACTCCATGAGCCTCATTGCCGAATACAAAGGCGGCTGGTTTTTTCAGTCCTGTGTCAAAGATTGATTTACCTGAATCAAGCGCGGTTGCAAGGAGCCTTATGCCGTTTGATTTCAGCCAGTCAAGGAATTTATCTGTGCCGGTATAAATTATCGGGATGTTGAATATGCTTCCGGCAGTGGCCCTTATAGTTTTCTGCATGAAGACGTCGCATGTGCCTTTGAGAATTATCACTGCATCCGCTCCCGCAGCATCGGAAGTCCTTATTATTGTCCCTAAATTGCCCGGCTCCTGCACTCCGTCAACTGCAACGATTAACGGAACTGATTTGAATCTGATTTCTTCAAGGTTTTTTTCGGCGTAAGATGCTGTTGCGATAATGCCTTGAGGGGCCTCTGTATCAGCGAGCTTGCGCATTATCTGTTCTGTAACCTCAAATATCTCGCCTGAAAATCCCCCCGGGACCCCTTCTTTAATCCCCCCTTGCCCCCCTTTAGCAAAGGGGGGATGGGGGAATTTTCTGGGGGGCGAGGGGGGATTATTTTTATTAGATTTTATGGAAAGTTGTCTTAATATCTTCTGCCCGTCTTTTTTTGCCCTGAATGAATCTGTGAAGAAGGCCGTGCTTATTTTATTGCCTGACGCCAGCGCCATTTCAACCAGGTGAGGCCCTTCAATAATAAATGCGGTGTGTTTGTATTTGCTCCGCTTGTTTTTAATATCCAGCGCTTCCTTGATTTTGGGATTTGAGGCGCTTGTGATTTGAGTGTATCGCATGATTAATAAATTAACAGAAACCGGCGAATAATTGTGATATAATTTTCATAGGAAGCCGGTTGACTTATTTTACAAATATGAGGAGGAGACATGCGGAAGGCAGCTTTTATCTTTTTAAGTTTTTTGTTCTTAATCCCTTTTGCTGTGAATGCAGAAGTTAAGGAGGTGAAGAGTATGCTGAAAAATATTCACTGGCTCGGGCACGATACCTTTAAGATTACAGGAGAAAAGGTAATCTATACAGACCCGTTTAAGATTAAAAAGGCAGACAGCGCCGATATAATCCTGATTACGCATGAGCACTATGACCATTGCTCGCCCGAGGATGTAAAGAAGATTCAGAATGCCAATACTGTGATTGTGACCGTTGCGGATTGCGCGAAAAAACTCTCAGGAAAAATAAAGATTGTTAAGCCCGGCGATAAGATTAATGTTGAGGGCATTGAGATTGAGGCAGTGCCGTCTTATAACACAAACAAACAGTTTCATCAGAAGAACAGAGGATGGGTCGGGTATATATTCACTGTGAAGGGACAGAGGATTTATATAGCTGGAGACACGGATTATATCCCTGAGATGAAAACATTCAAAAATATAGATATTGCCTTGCTTCCGGTTTCAGGAACCTATGTAATGACTGCTGATGAGGCTGTAAAGGCGGCGCTTGACATAAAACCCAGGATAGCAATCCCGATGCATTACGGTTCAATAGTCGGAGATAAGAATGACGCTAAGAGGTTTGCAGACGGGCTTAAAGGAAAAATTGAAGTGGTGGTAATGCCGGAAGAATAAGAAAAAAGTTTGCACTTTATTTTATGCCATTGCGAGCGACTAACAGGAGCGCGGCAATCTCACTCTAAGTTACGAGATTGCGGAGACTGTTCCGAGCCTGTCTTGCGATTGCTTCGGCTCACTTTGTGAGCCTCGCAATGACAAATCATATTGGTTGATTTGAGAACTGTCAAAATGGCAAACGCTAAAAAAATAACAGCCCTTTTACTGAAGAAGTATCCAAACCCGAGGACTGCCCTCAATTTCTCAAATCCGCTTGAACTTCTTGTTGCGACCATTCTCTCGGCGCAGTGTACAGATGTGAGAGTGAACGAAGTTACTAAGACGCTTTTCAAGAAATATAAAAACGTAAAAAATTATGCCGGTGCTGACCTGAAGACTTTTGCGAAGGAGATAAGGCCGACAGGCTTTTATAGAAACAAGGCTAAGATGCTCATAGGCTGCTGTCAAAAACTCATAAGGGATTTTAAGGGCAGAGTGCCTTCAACTCTTGAGGAGCTTACAACACTTCCCGGAGTCGGAAGGAAAACAGCCAATGTTATTCTGGGGAGCGCTTTCGGGAAGCAGGCTATTGCCGTTGATACCCATGTGTTGAGAGTTTCCAACAGGCTTGGCATTGCACATTCAGAAAATCCTGATAAGGTGGAAGAAGAACTTACGAAGCAGATACCGCAGGACAAATGGACGGCATTTAATCTCGCCATGATACTTCACGGAAGAGAAACTTGCGCCGCAAGAAAGCCAAGGTGCGGGGTCTGTGTGCTTTATGATGAATGCGGATGGCTGGAGAAGGATAAGGAGAAAATGTGATTGAGGGTTCCACGGCAAAGGGCTGCAGGCTTATAAAAACTCCTGAATTCTCAGTTGAAGAGCTGAGAGCTTTGATTAACCCCTCCCGTCCTCCCCTTAAGTTAAGGGGAGGTGAAGGTGGGGTTATGTCCATGGAGAGGATTATCGGGAAAGAGATAATTTTTCATGAAAGCCTTGATTCTACCAATACGCTTGCGATGGAGCTTGCAGAAAAAGGACTTCCTCACGGAACAGTAGTAATTGCAGACAGGCAGTTAAAAGGCAAGGGAAGGCTCGGAAGGACTTGGTTCTCGCCTCCCCAAGGCAATATTTATATGAGCGTAATTGTCAGGCCTGAGATTGAACCTAAAGATGCGACCCTTCTTACAATAATGAGCGCAATATCCTGCGCCAGAGCAATAAGGAATTCAACAGGCCTTGAAGTGAAGATAAAATGGCCCAATGACCTGATGGTTTCCGAAAGAAAATTAGGCGGCATACTTACGGAGATGAAATCCGGTCAGGACAGGATTGTTTTTGCTGTTATCGGTATCGGCATAAATGTTACCCCCCCCCTTTGCCCCCCCTTAGCAAGGGGGGGATGGGGGGGTGATGCGTTTCCGCCTGATGTCCGCTCTGTTGCAGCATCGGTAATGGAAGAACTGAGGAGGAAGGAAACAACCCCCCTTTGCCCCCCCTTAGCAAGGGGGGGATGGGTGGGTAAGGAAATATCAAGGACATTAATCATTGCCGCGATACTGAGTGAATTGGAAAAATGGTTTAAGGTTTTGATTAAAGGCGGCAGAATTCAATTAATCAACGAATGGAAAAAACTTTCATCAACTCTTGGAAAAAAGGTTAAGGTTGTTTCAGGGAAAGATACGTCCTCGGGAATTGCAGAGGATATAGATGACGAGGGGATGCTGATATTAAGGCTGCCGTCAGGCGGGCTAAAGAAGATAAGCGCAGGCGATGTAATCATGCTGAGATAACTCCCCCATCCCCCTCTTAAATTAAGAGGGGGTTAAGGGGGAGTTAGTCCTTAAAGGTTTCGTAGATTTCGTTAAACACAGGCGCAATCTCAATGAATGCCTTTAACACCTTCGGGTCAAAATGCTCCGGCATGGTCCGGCCGTCTCCCTCTGTTATTATCTTAAATGTTTCCTGATGCGTAAAACCTTTTTTGTAAGGCCTTTTGTTGCGGAGGGCGTCATACTGGTCCACAAGCATAACAATCCTGCCTTCAATGGGTATGTCTTCGCCCTTTAACCCTCTCGGATACCCTTTTCCGTCCCATCTTTCATGGTGGGTTAATGCAATAGATGCAGCGAACTGTATCATGGGATAGCTTGAACCTGAGAGTATTTTTTTCCCTATTGTTGTATGTTTCTTCATGATTTCAAATTCCTCGGGCGTAAGTGTCCCCGGTTTCAAGAGTATGTTGTCGGGGATTCCTATCTTGCCTATATCATGCATGGAACTTGTGAATGTGATGGCCTCTATGAACTCCATAGGCATATCCAGAGCCTCGGCAATCTTATTTGAATAAAGGCCTACACGCGAGATATGGGCTCCGGTGTCTGTATCTCTGTATTCTGCCACTGTTGTCAGACGCCTGATAACCTCGGTGGTCATGTTTTTGACCGTAAGCAGCGCATCTGCAAGTTCCTTTGTTCTCTTTTGAACTGTGTCCTCAAGCATTTTCTTATAATTCTTCTCTATCTGCAGAAGGCCGCTATACTTAATGGCCTTTTCTATTGAATGGAGGAGATATTCCGGCTTATAGGGTTTGATTAGAAAATCAAATGCGCCATTTTTTATCGCCGCAACTGCCGCATCTATCTCCGCGTATGCAGTCATCATGATTACAGGAATATCTTTATTGGTTTCACGGATTTTTCCAAGAAATTCAATCCCTGTCATTACAGGCATCTTGATATCCGTTAAAACAACATCAAATTGCTTCTTTGAAAATATGTCAAGCGCCTCGGGGGCATTTGAGCACGTTGAAATGTTATAGCCGTATTCTTTTAACAGAATAGAAATAGATTCCAGGACATATTGGTCATCGTCAACAACGAGTATAGAAGCTTTATTGTCGTTGCTCATTTATCTATTACCTCCCTTAATAAATCCCGCTCCACGGGCAAGCCGTATTGCCTTCCATTTGCGCATAGATGCATTCTATCATAAAAAGTCAGGAGATTAAAGCGATTCACGTTTTTTTGACTTTATAAGACAGTCTGTGTTAAAAAATATAAAACAAAACCAGAGTGAAACCATGCACTTTTTTAAATATAAGAGGAATGAACTGTTTGCGGAGGACGTGCCTGTAAAGAGGCTTGCGGAGAAATACGGAACGCCTCTTTATATCTACAGCCATAAAACCCTTCTCAGGCACTTCATGGCGTATCAGAATGCATTTAACGGCTATCCGCATATAATCTGCTTTGCGCTTAAGTCAAATTCAAATCCAGCAGTATTAAGGCTTTTTGCAAAAAACGGCGGCGGCGCAGATATTGTTTCAGGCGGAGAATTATATACGGCTTTAAATGCTGGCATTCCTTCAAAGAAAATTGTATATGCAGGAGTCGGAAAAACAGAGGAAGAGATACAGTTTGCATTGAAGTCAAGAATACTTATGTTTAATGTGGAGTCTGAAGATGAACTGAGGGCGATAAACAAAATTGCCGGAGAGATGAAGACAAAGGCTCCTGTTGCCTTGAGGATTAATCCTGATATTGACCCTGAAACTCATCCTTATATCTCAACGGGATTAAGACAGCATAAGTTCGGTATCCCGATTGAAGATGCGGTTGAACATTATAAGATTGCAGGCAGGCTTAAAAATATTTCCGTTATCGGGATACACAAGCACATAGGCTCTCAGATTACAAAGGTGTCTCCGTTTGTTGATGCGCTCAAAAGGATTCTGATTCTTGTTGATGAACTCAGAGCGCAGGGAGTGAATATCAAATGCCTGGATATTGGCGGCGGGCTTGGCATCTCGTATAAGGATGAAGAACCGCCTGTGCCGTCAGACCTTGCAAGGAACCTGCTGCCTTTGTTAAAGGGAAGAAAGATGACCTTAATAATGGAGCCGGGCAGGTCTATAGCAGGCAATGCCGGAATACTCGTGACAAAGGCCCTTTATCTGAAACAAGGTTTTGAGAAAGAATTTGTGATAGTGGATGCAGGGATGAATGACCTGCTGAGGCCTTCGCTTTACGGCGCATACCACCGCATTCTGCCTGTGAGGAAAACGAGGAGAAGCGGCATATTTGCCGATGTTGTGGGGCCTATCTGCGAGTCCGGCGATTTTATAGCCAGAGAAAGGGAGATGCCTGCGGTGAAGCAGGGAGAATATCTTGCCGTGATGGGAGCAGGCGCATACGGTTTTTCCATGAGTTCAAATTATAACAGCCGTCCCAGGCCGGCGGAAATAATGGTAAAGGGAAGAGAGCATTTTTTAATAAGGGAAAGGGAAACGTATAAAGATATGTTGAGAAATGCGCGGATACCAAAGTTTTTAAAATAAAACTTCTCCACTGTTGCCGAATAACCTTTTCGCTTTCTGCAGAGACTTTTTGACAAATCTATGGCTCGTTGCAGGCAATTTCAAAACTCGTTCCGAAGGCTTTCGGAACTCAAACAGTTGAAATTGCTTATCTTCCACTTCGCCGAGATTTATTACCAAAAATTCTCTGATGTCGCTCAAAGGCTGTTCGGCAGTAAACCTTTAAATTTACTTTCCTTCACATTCAATCACCCTTTTATCTGTAACAATCTTGCTGACTTTTACATCGTGCGGTTCTGAAGGTATTTTTTCAACAATCTGTTCCTCATATGCAGGAGCGATTACAGGGATTATCTTTTTCATTCCGGTAAGAAGCCTGTCATAAAATCCCGCGCCGTAGCCGAGCCTGTTTCCTGATGCATCAAAGGCTGCGCCCGGAATGATGATGAGGTCCATATCGTCAAGCCCTGTTAATCTTTCCTTTGATGCCGACGGCTCTAAGATTCCCATGTAACCCTGTGCGAGTTCACGAATATCTTCTATTTCATAGAGCAGTAATCTCCTGTCTTTCTTATCAACTTTCGGAAGCGCAACACGCTTTCCCTCACTGAGCGCAGTTTTAATCAATTCCATTGTATCCGCCTCGCTTCTGAAAGAGGCATAGAAGAGTATTGTCTTTGCTTTCGTAAATTCAGGAAGCCCGATTAAGCGTTGTCTTATTGCGGCGTCTTTTTCTTGTTTAATGTTTTCCGGGATGGCGTCTCTTTTAAGAAGGGTTTCCTGCCTTAGTGTTTTTTTATTGCTGTTTTTTCTCATTGAGGATGCCTTCTATGGCGTCTTTGATTTTTTTTATTTCAGCGGTTGTTTCAGGAGAGTTTTTATAAGGAGAGACGCCTTTTATATCAGCCTCCATTATGGAATCTTTGAAGGTGATGACTCCTATCAGTTTCATGCCGCCAATATTGGCTTTTATGAAATCAAGGTCTTCTGCTCCTCTTACCTTGTTGGCGACTACCATAACCTCTTTTACCCCAAGCCCTTTTGCCATCTCCCGGACAGTGTGCGCTGTCTGAATGCTCCTCTGTCCCGGCTCAACGATGACTATAAACGCATCTACGGCCTCCGCCGTGCCTCTTGTGAGGTGTTCAATGCCTGCCTCCATATCCACTATCACAACCTCATCCCTTTCAGCAATCAGATGTTTTAGGAGCCTTTTTAAAAATATATTTTCAGGGCAGTAACAGCCCGACGCCGCTTCTTTTGATTTTCCTGTTATCAGCAAAGTGATGTTGTCAAACCTGTAGCCGTATTCGGCAGGGATGTCGTCCACTCTGGGATTGAGCTTGAAGATGCCTCCTGAACTGCCGGGTCTTGCTCCTGTACGCTCTTCAACGAGCCAGGTCATCTCTGCTATCGGTTTAATCTTTGCCATTTCAGTGCGGCTTATACCGAAGGCAGCGGCCAGGTTTGCATCAGGGTCTGCATCCACTGCAATCACCTTTTTCCCCTCAGATGCGAAGATATGGCTCAATACAGCAGAGAAGGTTGTCTTGCCGACTCCGCCTTTTCCTGTGACAGCTATTTTCATAAAAGTATTATAACTCATAATTCCACAGTGGTTTTTGATTAGTTCGAAAATTTTAAATACTTAATCAGGAGGCTGCGACTGTCTTTCGGCAATATTAAACTACCTTTGTAATACTGCACACGCTGGTTCGCTATATATTACATTACAATTTCTCGGGCGGGGCTATCCGCTCCATTTCATTGCGTCTTCAGCCCCTATTCTGACAGACCCGTGAATCTTGCCTTAATCCAGCCTCAGCCTCCTTATTATCTTGTTGTTTTATAGCAGATAATCGGCGAGATTAATCTTATATCTATTCGGGTCCATGGTTTTGATAATGGTCCTCACGAATTTGCCGTCAGAGTCTTTTTCCGTGAGGTCAATAACATAGCCGTCAACTTTTTCTTCCTTGCTGTTAATAATGACAAGAACCTGCGGCCTGTTTATAAACATAGCGCCGCTTTGATAGACAAGCCCGAGTTCTTTTGTGTCAAGCATGACGAGTGTGCCTATGGGAAAGACGCCCATCATATTGGTGAAAAACTTAAAAAGGGTCGGGTCCAGCTGCGTCCCTGCCTTTTCCATCATAAGGCTTAGAGCCTTGTCTGGCGGCATGGGAATCCTGGCATACACCCTTGATGACGTCATCCCGTCATAGTTGTCGGCAAGCGTGACGATTTTTGAATAAAAGTCCAGTTCTATCGGTTGTTTTACTTTCGGATACCCTGAAAGGTCGCAGTACATGTGATGCTCAAATGCAGTAATGGCGGCCCTTATTGATGTGTAGTCAATTTTTTTCATTCTCAGCAGCGCCCTCACGCCCCAGAAGGGATGTTTTTTTATTAGGTCCCATTCCTGCTCGGTAAAGCTGGTAGACTTGTTCAGTATTTCCTTTGGCACTTCTATCTTTCCTATGTCATGGAACAGCGCTACGATTCCGAGTTCTGTCAGCGCCTTTCTGTTCAGCCCGATTCTCTGTCCGAGCGCAACGGACAGTATGCTCACATTAACCGAATGATTATAGGTGTATTCGTCATAGTCTTTAATGGACGTCATGCCGATAAGAAACTGCTCTTCCTCCAGAATCAGGTCCACCATTGACTCTACCACTCTTTTGGTCTTCCTCATGCCCACTTCTTCCCCTGCTTTTAATTTGCTCATGACAGCCCTGGTATGCGAAACAGCATTGAAATATGTCTTTTTTACGACTCTGCGAACGTCAGCCTCTCCCCCGCCTGCAGTCCTTATCTTCTTCAGCCTGCCAACCATTATGCTGTCAATGCCGGACATGCTTTCTTCGAGGGTCTCAAATGTTGTTTCTGAGAACATAGATGTTAAAAATGCCTTCAAGAAGACCCTGATAGGTTCAGGTTTTAAAGCGCCTTTAAAAACAATACTGCCGAGGCCTCTTCTTCTGAATTCTCTGGATAGAAAATCAAAGTTTGGCAGGAACTCCAGAGAATACCGTATCCGCGTCTCGTTAAGATAGAAAAATTCTCCCCGGAGTTCCAGCGCCAGTTCTCCCTCTGATTCAACGAGAGGGCTCATAAGCGCAATAAATCTATCAATGGCTGTTGTAACGGCGATGTTGTTAGGGTCATGAATATAGGCAGTCCTTATAATGACTGTGAACTGGTTTATTATGTCCTTGCCGTTTGCGAAACTTTTTTCTTTAATGTCCATGTTATATTCTTATAATTGCATATATATAAATTATCTGCAAGGTTTTACCGCTTCTGTATGCAGAGTGGTTCTGCTGCAAAACTATCATAACTTTTGTAATCTGTCAATTTATGCGTTTGATTTTTTGTTGGATTTTTCGTTATTATCATTTATGGAAATCAAGAAACTTCTTGAAGATTCAGGGCATTATTTGATGAATACATATAACAGGTTCCCGATTGTTCTGAGGAAGGGACGCGGGATGAAGGTGTGGGGCTCTGACGGAAAGGAATATCTTGATTTTGTCGGAGGCATAGCGGTAAATGTGCTCGGGCACTGCCATCCAAAGGTTGTTGTCGCCATTCAGAAACAGGCGCAGCGCCTCATTCACGTCTCAAATCTCTACCATATAGAGCCTCAGATAAAACTCGCAAAACTGCTTGTGGAGCGCTCTTTTGCAGACAAGGTTTTTTTCTGCAATTCTGGCGCCGAGGCGAACGAGGCAGCCATAAAACTCGCCAGAAAATATGCAAAAGAGCATCTCGGCAAGGATAAATTTGAGATAATAACCGCTGTTAATTCATTTCACGGAAGGACCCTTGCAACGGTTACGGCAACAGGACAGGAGAAATTCCAGAAGGGTTTTGAGCCGTTGGTCCCGGGTTTCAAGCACACAGCCTTTAATGACGTCAGCGCGCTTGAATCTGCGATAACACAGAATACCTGCGCGGTCATGCTTGAGCCGATACAGGGCGAAGGGGGCGTAAAAGTCCCGGACGATGATTATTTTAAAGAAGTGCGCGAGCTGTGCAATAAGCGCAATCTGCTTCTTATCCTTGACGAGGTTCAGACAGGCATGGGGCGCACGGGGAAACTCTTTGCTTACGAACATTTTCATATTGCCCCTGATATAGTGACCCTTGCAAAAGGGCTCGGCAGCGGCGTGCCGATAGGCGCAATGCTTGCCTCAGATAAGGCGGCCTCTGCGTTTACGCCGGGTTCACATGCCTCTACATTTGGAGGCAATCCGCTTGCGTGCGCAGCAGCGATAGCGACAATAGAGACAATTCTTGAAGATGGGTTTATTTTTGACCAGTGCAATCGGATGGGAGAATATCTCAAGAGCGAGTTGAAAAGCCTGCAGAAAGAATTTCCGGCTGTGATAGTTGATATAAGGGGAATGGGGCTTCTTGTGGGGATGGAGCTTACAAGGGATGGTTCATCCATTGTTAAGGCGTGCATGGAAAAGGGGCTTCTCCTTAACTGTACAGCGGGGAATGTGCTTCGTTTCACTCCACCGCTGATTGTGCATGGGAAAGATATAGACCATATGATTGATATACTGGGAGAAGCGCTGAGCAACGTGACATGAAAGCAGTGTCAGTAACAGTTATCAGTGTCAGTAAAAACTGTTTACCATCACTGGTCACTGACACCGAAAGAGGGATATGAGAATGAAACGTGATTTTCTGACATTATGGGATTTATCTTCGGAAGAGATAGATAGACTCCTGAAGCGGGCGATTGATATGAAGACAGGCATTGACGCCGGCAAGTGTCCGCTGCTCGGGAAAAGCATCGGACTTCTTTTTGGGAAGGCGTCTACAAGGACCAGGGTTTCGTTTGAGGTAGGTATTTATCAGCTTGGCGCGCATTCAGTCTATTTAACCCCCAGCGAGATACAACTTGGCAGAGGCGAGACCACAGCGGATACAGCAAGGACGCTTTCCAGATACCTAAATGCAGTGGTGATAAGGACCTTCGGGCACGGTTTGCTTGAAGAGTTTGCAGCGCATTCTTCCATGCCTGTCATCAACGGACTCAGTGATTTGCATCATCCGTGTCAGGCGCTTGGCGATTTGATGACGATACTTGAGAAAAAAGGGCGGCTGAAAGGAATAAGGATTGCATACATCGGCGATGGCAATAATGTTGCAAACTCGCTGATTGAGTCTGCATCAAGGATGGGAATAAATATTACTGCTGCGTGTCCTGAAGGTTATGAGCCGGATTCCGAAGTGTTTGAAAAAGCAAAGGCTTCCGCAAAGAGCGAGATAATTATTCTCAGGAATCCGAAAGAGGCTGCCGGACAGGCCGATGTAATTTATACGGATGTGTGGGTCAGCATGGGACAGGAAAAAGAGGCTGATGAAAAAAGAAAGAGATTGAAAGACTATCAGATAAACAGCAAGCTCCTTTCCTGCGCAAAGAAGGATGTCATCGTGCTTCACTGTCTGCCTGCGCACAGGGGCGAAGAGATAACGGATGAGATTATGGACGGCCCGCACAGCGCGGTATTTGAGCAGGCAGAGAACCGCTTGCATGTTCAAAAGGCGCTGCTTGAAATGCTGGTGGTTTAAAGTGTCAAAGATTCAAAGGGTCAAAGGGTCAGAGACTTTGATACTCTGACACTATGATACTATGATACTTTTGTTAATGTTTTCATCACTTCTATCAGGGGCAGGTTGAGTTTTTTAGCAAGTTTTTTACAGTCTTCGTATTCAGGCGTTGTTTTGATAATCCTGCCGCCGAGTTTTGAAATTTTGACTTTTACCTTGCCTAATGCTGTATTGATTTCCTGTATCTCTCTCTTTAGCGTTTGCCTGCCTGCCTCGTAAAACCTGACACCTATGGTTGTCGTTTCTTCAAATATTATCTTCATGAGATTTTCTTTTTCTTTGCCGTTGCAAAGCACGGTCAGCTTTATTCCGGGCCTTCCTTTTTTCATTATCAACTGCGTCAGATAGACGTCAAGCGCTCCAGACTTAAATAATCTTTCCATTACGAATTCATATATCTGCGGGTTCATGTCGTCTATGGTGGTTTCAATTACTGTTACTTTCTCACCAGAAAATCCCCCCGGGACTCCTTCTTTAATCCCCCCTTGCCCCCCTTTAACAAAGGGGGGATGGGGGGATTTTCTGGGGGGTGGGTGGGGATTACCGATAAGAATTCTCAGCACATTCGGCTTATCCCTGAAATCCTTCTTGCCTGCGCCAATCCCTATTTTTTCAATAACCATATCAGGCATATTGCCAAACTCTGAAGATAACTCTTTCAAGATTACTGCGCCTGTGGGAGTGGTTAACTCAAAGGGTGTTCCATCCGAGTAAATCTTGCATCTTGCATCTTGCATCTTGCATCTAAGAACTTCAATTGCTGCAGGCGCAGGCACAGGCAGTATCCCGTGTTTTGTCCTGACAGAGCCGCCTCCGAGATTTATGGGAGATGCGCAGACCTTTTCTATGCCTAAGAGTTCAAGGCATATCAGAGTTCCTATGATGTCCACAATGCAGTCAACTGCGCCAAGTTCGTGCAGATGGGAATTATTGAATGTCTCGCCGTGAACTTTTGCCTCTGCTGTAAAGAGTCTTCTGAATATGTTCAGTCCCTTCTTTTTAATTCCATCTGAAAGTTGAGAGTTCTTAATCAGATGCTCTATATCTTTCCATCTTTTAGCTTCACCCCCCCGTTGCCCCCCCTTGCTAAGGGGGGGATGGGGGGGTGAGTTCTGGATAACATCTGCTTTTGTTGCCGTAAAACCCGAACGCTTTACCTTCTTAACTTTGAGTTCGTAGCCTTTAACACGGAGCTTCCGGAGTTCATTCTCCAGTTTTTTTGCGGGCGCCCCCGCATCAACAAGTGCGCCGAGGCACATGTCTCCGCTTATGCCGGAGGAACAGTCAAAATATGCTATCCTCAAGAGGACACCCCTCCCTAATCAATAAATATCTAATTGTATTTTGATCGTTTCGCCAATCCTCAACATGTCTTCTTCTGAAAGCACGCCAACACGTTTAAATAGCCGCATCTTACTCACAGTAGCCAGTTGATCAGCCATTGCCTTACTTTCCTTACCGTCAAATATAACAAGCGATTCACTTGGATACAGACGATCTGTCTTGCTGGTAAGAGGAACGACCTGAACTCGGTTGAGAAACTTATTTGACGCGTCATTGCTGACGATGACAGCGGGGCGTTTTTTTCTTATTTCTCCGCCAATGGAAGGGTCAAAATTAACCCACCAGACCTCACCCCTTTTCATTAGCAACATCCTTAAAAGTTATCTCTGCCCATTCTATGGCGTCTTTTTCTCTCTTTTTGTCTTTTGCCATTTGAGCGTAAGCCAATTCCAGATTTGGACGCACTACATGCGGCCGCACCAATTCCTCAACAAATTTGCTGATTTTGCGAGGGCCGATGGTCTTATGAAGTCCTGCATAAACTTCTTCATCTACGGTTATTGTCAATTTCTTTTGCATTGGAATCCTCCGTTCTATATACGTGTAGTATACGTATTGATTTTGAGCATGTCAATATTATTCCGTATAGATTATTATGTGATGCAATAGGTATCTAACTACATTTTTCGGGTTAATTCAGGGTATAATATAACTGTTCTTTGAGGTATAAGAAAGATGAAACTTGTCGCCATAGATATTGGTAACTCTTCAATAGATATAGGTTTTTTTATTGAGGCGGAGCTTTTTGTTCAAAAAATTAATACAAAGCCTCTGCTTCAGCCTTCGGAATACTCTGAGCTTTTTACAGGGTTTATGAGAGAAAAAAATATAGACAAAATGCCTGAGGGCATTATAATATCTTCTGTGGCGCCGGGGCATACAGATTCCGTTAAAAAGGCTTGCAGCGCTCTGAGCAAAAAAGGGACTGTGGTATTAACTCATAAGATGAAGACAGGGATAGACTTTCAGATAAACGAGCCTGAGAAACTCGGCACAGACAGGATTGCGGCAGCCGCAGGAGCGTGCGGCCTGTTTGGCGCTCCTGTCGCGGTAATTGATTTTGGCACAGCGACTACGCTTAATTTTATTGGAAGCGGAAATAAATATAAGGGCGGCGCAATTATGCCGGGGCTGGAACTTATGCGGAAATCCCTTTTCAGCGATACGGCGCAATTACCGGATGTTGCAGTTTCTAAGCCGCTCTCTCCTCTTGGAAAGGATACGGCAGAGTGTATCCGTTCCGGCATTGTATATGGGACGGCAGGGGCAGTGGAAAGGATTATGTCAGAGGTGGAAAAAATGGAAGCGGAAAGTTTTAAAATAGTTGTAACAGGCGGCAATGCTGAATTCGTTTTGCCGTTTCTCAGGAAGGTGGACCATATTGAGCCTGCGCTTGTCTTAAAAGGACTGAGATTTATTTATAACCTGTCTGACAGGAGGAATGCATAATGCATGAACTGAGAAAAGACCCTTTGATGAATAGATGGGTTGCTGTTATGTCGGATTCTATGGCTCCGGCGGAATATCATATTCCGGGAGATGAGGCAAAAGAATCCGAATGCATCCTTTGTTCCGGCAGAGAAAAAGAAACCCCTCCGGAAATAACTGCAATCAGGGGAAACGGCTCGCATCCCAATGAACCGGGCTGGCTGGCAAGGGTAATCCCGAGTTTTAAACCAATACTGCATGTGGAAGGCGAGCTCGGCAGGCGGGGCGTCGGCATGTATGACAGGATGAACAGCATAGGCGCAAATGAGATTATCATAGAGACGCCTGAGCATAATAAAACAAGCGGTGATATAAGTTTTGAACAGACGCTCAGGGTAGTTTCACTTTATAAGGAGAGGATTGCCGACCTGGAGAAAGATTTAAGGCTGAGATATGTGTTGATATATAAAAATTCCGGCAGGGAGGCAGGCGCGGTTTATTCTCATTCCCATTCACAGATTATCGCGACTCCGATTATCCCGAGACGCATCAAAGAAGAACTTGACGGCGCAAAGCAGTATTATGCTTATAAAGAGCGGTGCATCTTCTGCGATATAATAAGGGAAGAGTTGAGGAATGGCGAGAGGGTAATCTTTGAGACGAAAAAATTTATCGCCTTTTGCCCTTACGCCCAGATTTCTTCATTTGAATTCTGCATAATGCCAAAGAGGCATTCCTGCGCATTTCAGGAGATAAATTCAGAGGAGATGGAAGACCTGGCTTTGATGCTGTCGGCTATGCTCAAAAAACTCGGGACTGTGCTGAAAAATCCGCCGTATAATTACATTATACACACAGTTCCTAACATGATACCGAGGCGCAATCACTGGCATACGCTCGGAGAAGATTTTCACTGGCATATAGAGGTAAGGCCGAGACTTGCGAGAGCAAGCGGTTTTGAGTGGGGTTCGGGTTTTTATGCGGTAACAACATCCCCTGAGGATGCAGCTAAATATTTAAGGGAGGCGTGAGATGAACGTTAAGAAGATTCTCTTTCCTACGGACTTTTCAGAGGGGTCGGATAATGCCCTGCCTTATGCGGCTGATATGGCAAGGCATTACGGCGCAAAACTTTATCTGCTTCATGTTATTCAGGACATAGCCGAGGCAATGGGGTGGTATGTGCCTCATGTGTCGCTGGACGAGTTGTACAGGGATATTGAGGGGAATGCGGCAAAAGAGATAGCCAGGTATGGCGTTGAAGAGTTCAGGGGGTTAAAGGACATTGAACGTATTGTTGTAAAGGGAACGCCGTACCAGGAGATTCTAAAATTTGCAGGAGAGAAAAAGGCGGACCTTATAGTTATAGGCACGCACGGCAGGAAAGGGCTTGACAGGGTTATCTTCGGAAGCACTGCGGAAAAGGTTGTAAGAGACGCCCCATGTCCTGTGCTCAGCGTAAGATTGCCGCGTTATGAGGCCAAGAAGTGAGGGTCTATTTATCCGAGACTGCCTTTATAGACCTTTTATTAAGCGCTGCCGAGGTATATAAGAGAGAGAGCCTGGGCTTTCTCCTCGGCTATAAACCTGAAGGCAGATTTATAATTGAACATGCATTCAGTTTTCAGACGGCCAGGAGGAGGCATAAGGGAGTTACCTTTCAGCACAAGAATCATAAGAAGATAGAGCCTATATTAGAGAAGTTTGACAGGCTTCAAATCATAGGCGACTTCCATTCTCATACCCAGTTCGGGGTGACAAAGGGGCTTCCTATCCCAAGCGATGAAGACATCAAAGAGATGAAAGATGGACAGGTATATCTGATAATCGCTATAAACAACAACGAAAAAACTCTTAACTGGGGTGAAAACAGGGACGGCACAATATCAGGCTCTGTCGGGGAATTCTTTTTTAAGATAGCCGCATACTTTTCACGCGGTTCTTCAGGGATAAAAAGGGCCAAGATTCACTGTCCGTTTCCGCCGAGATTTTAAGGATACAAGATGCAGGATGCAAGATGCAACCCCCCTCACTCCCCCCTTAGTAAGGGGGGAACTAAAGGGGGGTTATCGTCCATCATGAATCATGAATCGTGCATCCTGTATCCCGTGGTTTCTTATTATGCTCAGAACTAAGGTTCTTGTAGTAGGCGGAGGGCCTGCGGGTTCAACAGCAGCCCGTTTTCTTGCAAAAGAAGGAATAGACGCAATACTGCTTGAAAGGAATTTTTCTTTTGTCAAGCCCTGCGGCGGCGGAATCCCTGACGCTGCCTTTGATGAATTTGGCATACCCAGAAATATTATCAAAAAAAGCGTCAAAAATATAAAGTTGGTGTCTCCTCTGAATAACGCTGTTGATATTAGACTTAAGGGAGGTTTTATTGCCATAGTCAAGCGCGGTGAATTTGACTGCCTGTTGAGGGAAGAGGCGAAACGTAGAGGGGCGCAGTTAATTGAGGCTGAGTTCAGGCATTTTGAAGAGACGGGAAAACAGATAACTGCAAGGGTAAACATTAACGGCGCAGAAGAAGGCATAAAAGCTGACTATGTTATAGCCGCTGATGGTGTGAATTCAAGAGTAAGGCTTGCGCTGGGGTTGAAGCTGCCCCCTGCTTTATATACGCTCACAGGGAAGATAAGAAATAAAGACTCCGATACATGTGAGTTCTGGTTTGGTGAATCCCATGCCGACAAATCGTATTCCTGTGTCTTCCCTGAAACTGACGGCATATCGGTAGGCACCGGCAGTCCTGACGCGCGAGCGTTGAAAGGCATGCTCAAGGCATTTTTTGAGAGAAGGAGTCTGAGCGCTGATTGTAATGCGGAGCGGATGTACAGGGTGCCGTTATGGAACGGAGAGTTATATAATAAAGATAGTATACTCTTTATCGGCGATGCGGCAGGGCAGGTGATGCCGCTGACTTATGAGGGTATATACTATGCGATGAAGGCCGGGGAGTTTGCAGCAATGGCAATAATAGCGGGAAAACCCTCTGATTATAAGAGGCTGTGGCGCAAGAGGTTTAACAGCAGGTTTATGATAATGAGAAAGCTCTGCGATTATTTTCTGAGGGATGACAATTCAGCCGAGAAATTTGTTTCCCTCTACAGAAGAGAGGAGATTCAGGCTGCGGCCATGAGACTCTGGTTTGAGAAGTCTTCAGGCAGAGGGAACCTAATCTCTTTTGTAAACTTTTTCAGAAAAACTTTAAGTTGATACAGAAAAGATTCATATCGTACTCTCTGGTAATTCACCTGCTTGCGATGTCCCTTCTTTTTATCGCCCCTGCAAAGAAGGAGCAAAGGGGACAGCCGTTTTCTGCGAGGCTTGTTACAGCAGAGGAGATAGGTCTGGGAGGCGGGGACAGGACAGCGCATCAAAGTCCGAAGGTTATGCTGCCGCCTATGCCGGCAAAACCCGCATCCTTGCCTCGCTCCTCTAAGAAGCCTTCTATCCCCTCTGCCCCATCCACCGGTTCAAAGAGCCCGCAGAGCGCTAAGAGTCAGGAGTCCGCTGCACAAGCGGCAGCGCCTTCAGGCTCCATGAGCAATGGGTCAGAGAATTTGAAAAGTTCGCAATCAGGAATGCCTCCCGGCGCAGGAGGAGGCTCGTTTCCGCTTAGGAGAGAGACGATAGACAGCATTACGCAGAAAGAAAAGGTTTTTTCGGTGGGACAAAGCGCAAAGGAGGCAGGAATAGAAATAGCGAAGAAGACTGAGGCGCAACCTCAGAAGAGCAGTATCTCATTTGATGTTAAGGGATTTAAATATGACGGCTACATGCTGAGGCTGAAAGATAAGATTGAAGGGATATGGCAATATCCCTCTGATGCGGCAATGCGTCAGATTTACGGAGACCTCTATCTCAGCTTTACGATTAAAAAGGATGGCCGTCTTGGCAAGATAGAGCTTGTCAGAACATCAGGCTATAAAAGTCTGGATGATGCAGCAAAAAAGGCGCTTAAGGATGCGGAGCCTTACTGGCCTTTGCCCGAGGACTGGAAAGAGGAAGAACTCACTGTCAAAGGACATTTTATATACAGTATTTACGGGGTTTATATTAGGTAAGCCCCAAAATTCTTCTGTTATAATTAAAGCATGAAACCGAAAAAACACCTGGGCCAGAATTTTCTTTATGACCCTTCCATACTCAGGAAGATTGTGCAGGCGTCAGAGATATCATCCGAAGATACTGTTGTTGAGATAGGGCCCGGCCGCGGCAGTCTTACAGCGCTGCTTGCAGAGAAGGCAAAAAAAGTCATAGCGATAGAACTTGACAGGGAACTCTGCGAGAAACTCAAGTCCGGATTTAACGAGTACGGGAATGTTGAGCTTGACTGCGGAAATGCGCTCAGATATCCCTATGAAGGCCTTCCTGAATTCAAGGTAGTTGCAAACATCCCTTATTACATCACTACTCCGATAATATTCAGGCTTATTGAGAGCAGGGGGAATCTCATATCCATGACGCTTACTGTTCAGAAAGAGGTAGCAAAGAGAATCGCGGCCCAACCAGATACTAAAGACTACGGCGTTCTTTCTATTATGATTCAGTATTATGCTGTTCCGGAATTAAAGTTTATAATTCCTAAAGGTGCGTTCAGGCCTGTGCCAAATGTTGATTCTGCCGTCATTCATCTAAAAATCAGAAAATCGCCTCTTATTAGCGTTAAGGACGAGAAGTTTTTTTTCAGGGTGGTCAAGACCGCTTTTACACAGAGGAGAAAGACGCTTGCAAATGCGCTGAAGTCAATAATACCCCCCCATGTTCCCCCCCTTAGCAAGGGGGGGATTAGGGGGGGTGAAGGGGGGCAAGGGGGGATTAGAGAAATATTGATTAATATAGGCATTGACCCGCAGAGAAGGCCCGGCACTCTGAGCATTGAGGAATTTGCAAGACTGGCGGATGTGCTATGAAAATATTTGAAGTTATAGACATATCAGGCGATGTGGGAATAAGGGCTTTTGGCAAAAGCATTGAAGATGTCTTTAAAAATTCTGCTCTTGGCATGTACAGCCTGATAACTGACCTTGAAGGCGTAAAAGCGGAGAAGGACATCAGCATTTCCGTGGAGAGCAATTCCCTTGAAGGGCTGCTGGTTTCGTTGTTGAATGAACTCATATTTCAATTTGATGCGTATAATTTTATCGGGAAGAGAATTGATATCCAATCCCTAACTCCTAATCCCCAATCCCCATCGCTTAAGGCGATAATTTCAGGAGAGGAATTTGATACTGAAAGGCATGAGAGAAAATTATTGATAAAGGCAGCGACATATCATAGACTGAAGATAGAGAAGGCAGGGGATGTTTGGCAGGCGGATATTATTTTTGATATATAAAAACCGATTTGACATCGGGTGACGTTTGTGTACATAATATAATACACAAATGGGGGACAAGACTATGAAATTTTTGAGCGTTAGGGATTTAAGAGGCAAATCAGCGCAGATATGGAAAGAGCTTCCCGGGGAAAGGGAAATGGTTGTTACAAGCAATGGACGGCCCATAGCCATCCTTGCGGCAATAACCGAAAAAAACCTTGAGGAATCGCTCGCGGCATTTCGTCAGTCCCGCGCAGTTGAAGCGGTTGTCTCTCTTCAGCGCAGTTCGGTAGAGCGTGGAACCGACAAGATTTCTATGGATGAGATTAACGCCGAGATAAAAGCTGTCCGTAAAAAGCGCTCACGATGAACATTGTGCTTGACACAAATGTCCTTGTTGCCGGTCTTTTGTCGCCGTTCGGGGTTTGCGGAGAAATCGTCCGCATGGTTTCATCCGGCGAACTGACGCTTTCTTTTGATGCCCGTATTCTTTCGGAGTATAATGAAGTTATACGCCGGCCTAAGTTTAAGTTTGAAGAAGAAAAAGTGGATGCGCTTCTTGACTATATTGAGTATCGCGGACAGACGGCGGCGCCTTCTCCTCTGGCCAATTCGCTTCCTGATTCTGACGACGAACCATTCATTGAAACAGCCATTGCAAGTAAAGCTGTATGTCTTGTCACGGGAAATCAAAAGCATTTCCCTGCTGAACTATGCTTGGGAATTAAGGTCTTTTCTCCAAAGGAGTTCTTGATGTTTTACAAAAAACAGAAAAGACGCATGAAAGAATAATTTATAAAAGAACTTTTTTGTACCGAGGATACTGATTTTATGCTTCCAGAAAAACTTAAAAGGCTTGATGAAACAAGGGTAGAAGTTCCCTCAGACTACAAGCCGGGGATGAGGGTCAGGGGAATTATTTATGTTGATGAAATCCTTGAAAAAGACCTTGAACCCCAGTGTATTGACCAGGTTGCAAATGTTGCAACACTGCCGGGCATTGTAAATGCGTCTATGGCAATGCCTGACATCCATATGGGATACGGGTTTGCAATAGGCGGGGTGGCGGCATTTGACTTAGATGAAGGTATAGTCTCGCCTGGAGGCGTGGGCTATGACATAAATTGCGGTGTGCGCCTCTTAAGAACCAACCTGATGAAAAATGATGTTGCGCCGAAATTAAAAGAGCTTATCGGAATACTTTATAATGAAATCCCTTCAGGAGTCGGTTCAAAGGGCAAGATACGGCTTACGCCTGACAGCGAAAGAAGATTGATGCTGAATGGCGCCCGCTGGGCCGTGGAAGAGGGATACGGAGAGATGTCAGACCTTGAAAGGATTGAATCAGGAGGGTGCATTGACGGCGCAGACCCCGGGCTCATAAGCAAAAAGGCTTATGAGAGAGGCAGGGCGCAGCAGGGGACTCTGGGCTCCGGCAATCATTTCCTTGAAATCCAGTATGTGGATGAGATATACGATGAAAAAGCCGTCAATGCAATCGGCCTGTTTGAAGGGCAGGTTACTGTGATGATACATACAGGTTCGCGCGGGTTCGGGCATCAGGTATGCACGGATTTTCTTGAGGTGATGGAGAGGGCTGTCAGCAAATACAAAATTGAACTTCCCGACAGGGAACTTGCCTGCGCTCCTTATAGAAGTCCCGAGGCTCAGGATTATCTCTCTGCGATGAGGGCTGCCGCAAATTATGCTTGGGCGAACAGACAGTGCATAATGCACTGGACCAGAGAAGCGTTTGTGAGTTTTTTCAGTACAACTCCGAGGGAATTAGGGATGAGCCTGATATATGACGTGGCTCATAATATCGCGAAGGTTGAAGAACATATTGTAAATGGCAGAAAGAAAAAACTCATAGTCCACAGAAAAGGAGCAACACGGGCTTTTCCGCCGGGACATCCGGACTTGCCTGATGCTTATAAACAAATAGGCCAGCCTGTCTTGATACCCGGCGATATGGGCAGGGCGTCTTTTGTATTGATAGGAACAGAAAAGGCAATGAGCGAAACATTCGGCTCAACATGTCACGGCGCGGGAAGGGTGATGTCAAGGCATCAGGCAATAAAGAAGGCAAAGGGCAGGGCGATATGGCGTGAAATGGAAGACAAAGGAATAATAGTCCGCTCTGCAGGAAGAGAGACGCTTGCAGAGGAGATGTCAGAGGCGTATAAAGACGTCTCGGATGTTGTTGATGTTGTCCATAAAGCAGGCATATCAAAAAAGGTTGCAAGATTAAGGCCGATGGGAGTAATTAAGGGATGAAAATAATTCGCTAATTGACATCTTGACGTATATGAATATAAAATATATACGTCAGAGGGTAAGATGAATACTAAATTGACATTGCGTCTTGATGAAAAGCTGATAAAAGATACAAAAAAGATTGCGAGTGCGAGGGACATCAGCCTTTCGCAGATGGTGGCTGACTATTTCATGTCCATCTCACCCCAAAAGAAAAAAGAGATAATAGAGTCGCCTGTTCTATCTGAAGTGTCAGGCATACTTTCTTCAAAGACTGATAAAGGTAAACTGCTTAAGAAATACAGAAAGCATATAGAGGAAAAGTATCTTTGAAAAGTGTCCTATGCGACATCAATTCTGTTCTCGATATCTTTTTAAAACGCCATCCTTTCTATTATCCGGCAGCTAAAGTATTTAAGGAAATTGAAGATAAAAATATTAAAGGTTATCTTTGCGCTTTAAGTTTTCCAACGCTTTTCTATTTATTGTCAAAGGAAATTAACAGGGAGAAAGCCCTTAAAGCCCTTGAAAAGATAAGGATTGTGTTCAGCATTGCCCCTGTCAACGAGAAAGTCATAGACCTGTCCCTTGCATCTGATTTCAGGGATTTTGAAGATGCGGTGCAGTATTATTCTGCTTTACAGGTAAAGGCAGACTGTATAATAACCAGGAACAAAGGTGATTATATCTCTGATGTGATACCAATCCTGACATCTGATGAATTTCTGGTAATTATTGATTCCTAAGTGCTTATGCATTTGAACTTATGAAAAATATCCTCTCTATTATCCCTCTTGGCGGTGTTGAGGAGATAGGCCTCAACATGACTGTCATGGAATACGGCGATGACCTCATTATTGTAGATGCCGGGCTGATGTTTCCTGAGGAGGACATGCTCGGGGTTGATTTTGTCATCCCGGATTTTTCTTACCTCATAGAAAATAAGGACAAGATAAAAGGGGTTGTGCTCACGCACGGGCATGAAGACCACACAGGAGCGCTCCCTTTTCTTTTGAAAGAGATTGATGTGCCTGTTTACGGAACTCCACTCACGCTTGGGCTTGTCAGAGAAAAACTCAAAGAACATTTTCTTGAAAATGCCGCACTCATTCCCGTTAAGCCGAGGGATGTGGTGAACCTCGGAGTTTTTTCTGTTGAGTTTGTTCGTGTAACCCACAGCATTGTTGACGGTGTGGGCTTGGGAATAGATACGCCTGTTGGAAAGGTTGTGCATACCGGAGATTTCAAACTGGACCCGACGCCTGTTGACGGGCAGTTAATGGATTTCCACAAGTTTTCCGAATACGGAGAGAAAGGCGCTCTCCTGATGCTTTCCGACAGCACGAATGCTGAAAAAGGCGGATATACATTTTCCGAGAAAGAAGTGCGGCGGGCCTTTGAGGACATCTTCTCTGCATCACAGGGAAGAATAATTATTGCGACCTTTGCCTCAAACATACACAGGATTCAGCAGGCGATTGACGTTGCAGTGAAGTTCGGAAGAAAGGTAATACTCTGCGGCAAGAGCCTGGTCTCCAACGCCCAGATAGCCCTGGACCTCGGTTATCTTCAGATACCGAGAGAGACCTGGCTCAGGCTTGAGGATTTAAAAAAGCTTGAAGACAGAGAGGTAGTGATTATAACAACAGGCAGTCAGGGCGAGCCGATGAGCGTTCTTTCAAGGATAGCGACGGATGAACACAAGCAGATAAAGGCAAAGGAAGGAGACACGGTTATACTCTCAGCAAAGGTGATACCGGGCAATGAGCGTTCCATAGGAAGGATTATAAACCATCTCTTCAAGAGAGGCGCAAATGTTATATATGAAAAAGTTTCAGAGATACACGTCTCAGGCCATGCGTCAAAGGAAGAGCTCAAACTCATGCTTAATATGGTGAGGCCAAAATACTTTATGCCGGTTCACGGCGAGTACAGGCATCTTGTGTATCACTCAAGGCTTGCAGAAAAGACAGGCATCCCGAAAGAGAATATATTCATGCTTGAAGACGGAGAGATACTTGAAATAACAGACGAGGGCGCAAAAAAGAACGGAAGGGTCAACTCCGGCAGAATTTTCATAGACGGCAAGGGAGTGGGAGATGTTGAAGGCATGGTTCTTCGCGACAGGAGAAGGCTTGGATATGACGGCCTTGTGCTTGTGATAATTGCAGTTGAAAAACTCACAGGCAGGCTTGTCTCCGGGCCGGATATAATCACAAGAGGCTTTGTCTTTGAAGATACGGTTCCGGACCTCATTAATAATATCGGGAGCCTTGTGTCAGAGACGCTGAAGGTATTGGACAAGGAGATAATGTTAGACCCGTCTCTGGTTAAGTCCAAGATACGAAGCGTATTAAAGAAATATCTCAGGAACACGATGGAGAAGAGCCCCATGATAGTTCCGATAATATTTGAGATATAAGAAGATTTGGAAGGAGGGATAAGTATGAGCAGGCAAATAATTTTTGTTGTTGTTTTAGCCCTTGCCATGTCCTCAAACAGCATTACCTTGGGCGCTGATAAAGAGGCGCCGCAAAATCTTATCATCAAAGAGATGGCTGCCCTTGATAAAGCCTTTAAAACAACAATTGATGCTGTTGTATTAAACCGGCTTGATAAGATTGCTCCTGCATTTGAAGAGGTGCACAGGGTAAGGGAAGAAGTTGAGAAAACTGTAAAGGAAGGCAAAAAAATAGCCCTTCCCAAAAATCAGGAACGCTTCAAACTTTTTGTCAGTTTAGATAACAGGTTTCATAAAGAGGTGGAGATACTCGTGGAATCAGCAAAGAAAAATCATACAGGCAGAGTCCAGAAACAGACCAACAGGCTTCTCGGCCTATGCGTCAGGTGCCACGCAATGTTCAGGAAGTAAGCAGCCGCTTATGGATTTGATACTTCTACTAAAAGGCTTCTTTCTGGGGATTGTGGAGGGCATAACCGAGTTCATCCCCGTCTCATCCACAGGACATTTAATCCTTGCCGGAGACCTTCTTGGTTTTAGCGATGAAAAGGCAAAGGTCTTTGAGGTGTTCATTCAGTTGGGGGCGATTCTCTCGGTCGTATGGCTTTACAGGGAAAAAATCTTCAGCGTGATGAAAGGGCTTCCGACACGTAAAGAGGCCCGCTCTCTTGTAATCAAACTTATCATTGCGTTTCTTCCGGCCGCATTCATCGGCCTGCTGACGCATAAGGCCATAAAGACTTACCTCTTCAACCCGATTACTGTTGCGGTGGCGCTCATTGCGGGAGGGCTTGCGATCTTGATAATTGAAAGGATGGAGCGCCGGTCACATGTAAAGGATGTTGATAACGTCACACTGAAACAGGCAATAGGAGTTGGGTTCGCTCAGTGTCTGGCGCTCTTCCCTGGAGTTTCGCGTTCAGGGGCAACGATCATGGGGGGACTTATCATAGGATTTGACAGGCTGGTTGCCGTAGAATTTTCCTTCTTTCTCGCTATTCCGACCATGTTTGCGGCAACAGGGTACGATTTGCTTTCGAACCTTCACGCTCTTTCGCTATCGGACATTCCGCTCTTTGCCGTTGGATTCGTTACATCGTTCTTCTTTGCACTGATTGTCATTAAGTCGTTTCTCAGGTATGTCTCGCGGCATAATTTTTCAGGCTTTGCGTATTACCGTATAGGATTCGGTTTGCTTGTCATGGCCTTTTACTGGCACAGGGGGTGGAAGTTCTGACATGGGGGTTTCTTTGTTTTTTCAGGACACGCTTTGGATATTTTTGTGTATTATAGATTCATGCTTGCAGTTATAATCATTGGAGGGATATGGCTGAAAGGATAAAAAGGGTAAAAGACGAAGTCCTGGGCATCGTCTCAATCTTAGGCGGCATTTACATCGGACTGAGCCTTGCGACTCATAAAACATGGGACCCCTCTCTGTTTACGTTTACCGGTTCTTCTCCAAAGAACTACGGCGGCATAGTAGGGGCTTACATGTCAGATGTTTTGCTGGCGGTTATAGGCCTATCAGCCTTTGCGATACCGTTGTTTGTAATTGTGTATGGCGTTAAAAGACTCCTCAGAAAAGAAGGCCGCAGGATGAATTTGATTGGCGTTCTGCTTTTTGTTCTCTCTTCTTCCATCCTTCTGTCTCTCATGTCGGCGACATTTAAGCTTAAGATTGAGAGTAATCCGGGAGGCGTTACCGGCATGTTTATTTCTGATTTTATGATGAGTCTTTTATCAATACCCGGAGCATATATCTTTTCGCTGGCAGTGTTCCTGTCTTCTGTGGTGCTTCTCAGCCCTGTGTCATTGGTATCGCTTGCATTGAGGAGAGAAAAGAATGAGGCGGGTGAAGAAGAACAGGTATCTGAGCCGCTGATTGAAGAGAACATTATTCAGGATGAATCTTATCTAACAGGTTCTGTCCAGCAGCCGATGCCTTTGTTCGGGCATGAAGTTGTAAAGCCGGGCAAGAGAGGCGACTATACGCTGCCTTCTTTAGAACTGCTTAATGTCTATGACTCAGGGATAAGGCCGTCAAAGGATGAGCTTCTGACAAGCTCTTCTCTGCTTGTGCAGAAACTTTTCGATTTTGGCGTAGAGGGTAAAATCACACAGGTGCAGGCCGGGCCTATCGTAACAATGTATGAGTTTGAGCCGGCCCCCGGGGTAAAGATAAACAGGGTTGTCTCACTGTCAGACGACCTGGCGCTTGCGCTCAAGTCTCATGGGGTAAGGGTGTCTCCAATTTCAGGCAAGTCAGCCATAGGGATTGAGGTTCCTAACAGGACGCGGGAGACAGTGTCCCTGAGAGAAATTATATCTTCCGAAGGCTTTATGAAGAGCCATTCAAGACTTGCTCTGGCGCTGGGTAAGGACATATTCGGCGTCCCTGTTGTTGCTGACCTGGCGAAGATGCCGCATCTTCTTGTTGCAGGAGCGACAGGTTCGGGCAAGAGCGTATTTATAAACTCTATGGTTATGAGCATTCTTTTTAAGATGTCTCCAAAAGAGGTTAAGATGCTGATGATAGACCCTAAACTTCTTGAGCTTTCCGCCTATGAAGGCATACCGCATCTCATCTCGCCTGTTATAACAAATCCGAAAGAGGCGGCAGAGGCGCTGAGGAAGATGGTTTTTGAAATGGAGAATAGATACAGAAGGCTTGCCGAGAAAAACACAAGGAATATAGAAAGCTACAATAAACTGGTTTCAGAGGACGAGCGGCTGCCTTATATCGTTGTCTTTATAGATGAGCTTGCAGACCTGATGTTTGCCTCTGCAAACGAGGTTGAGGACTCCATAGCAAGGCTTGCGCAGATGGCGCGCGCCTCAGGCATACACCTGGTTGTTGCAACACAAAGGCCTTCGGTTGATGTGATTACCGGGATTATTAAGGCTAATTTCCCTGCAAGGATTTCATTTCAGGTAACCACGAGGATAGATTCAAGGACGATACTTGATGCGCAGGGCGCTGAACAGCTTCTCGGCAAGGGCGATATGCTTTTCATGCTTCCGGGGACAAAGATAATGCGCATACACGGCGCGCTCATCACGGAAGAGGAGATAAAAGCCGTTACAGATTTTATCATGCCGCAGGGAGCGCCGGACTATTCCATATTTGAAAATATACAGATAGAGGAGCACGTGGATAACGAGCCCTCTGCCGAGAGGGATGAGCTGTATCACAAGGCAGTGGAACATGCAGAGTCTGCGGGTGAGGTGTCTATATCGTCAATACAGAGGCGGCTTAAGATAGGTTATAACAGGGCTGCGCGCATCATGGAACTGATGGAGGAAGACGGGCTTGTGGGTTCTCCGAAAGGCGCAGGCAAGCCCAGAGATTTTCTGAGGAGGAAAAGATGAGCAAAGAACAGGTTTCAGGTCTTAGGGTTCAGATTTCAGGTATAGTACTATTTTTTATAGTTTTTATACTGTCACCTGTCGCCTGTCGCCTGTCGCCTGTCTTTGCTGATGATGAGGCTGCAAGGATTCAGGAGGCTTACAGGAATATAAGCGATATGAAAGCAGGCTTTGTCCAGAAGAATTATATGAAAGACCTTGGCAGAACAGACACATACAAAGGAGTTCTTTTTATAAAGAGGCCTTCAAAGATGAGATGGCAATACAAGGGCGAGAAGCCGCAGGAGATTATAATATATAACGATAAGATTCTGATATATAAAAAGGCTGAGAAACAGGCGTTCAAGAGCGTTTTCAACAGGCAGACATACGGTCAGGCGCCTGTGGCCCTGCTAAGCGGTTTCGGAAATGTAAAAGAAGAATTCAACATAACCCAAAAAAATAAAAAACTGATTCTTGTCCCTAAAAATCCTATGGGGAATATTGTTTCCGTTGAGATAGAAACTTCCGATGAGGACTTTCCTATAAAATCTTTTATAATAAATGACATGCGTTCAAACAGGATTGAGATACGGCTTAAGAATGTAGAGCTGAACACAGGGATTAAAGATGCGGTTTTTGATTTTTCTTTGCCTGAAGGAGTGAATATCTATGAGCATAATTTTTAAGGCTCTCAAAAAAGCGGAAGATGAATCCAGGGTTGAGAAAGCGCCGCTCAAAAAGACCCAGGCTTACCAGTTCGCAGATAAGAAGTTCTTGACCGTAATTATCATCGGCATTGCTGTGCTTGCATTGTCTTCTTTTGCAGGCATTTATCTGGCTAAAAACAAAACACTCTCAAGACTGTTTGCAAAGCCTTCAAAAAAGGTGGTTGAGGTTCAGCCAAAGCAGCAGCCCGCAAGCATTCAACCTCCGGCAGTTCCACAGGCTCAAACACCGGCGCCTGTTTCTAAAGGCATGGATACAATGAAACTTCATGAAGATGCGATAAAGCAGATAAAAGGCAAAAATTATTCGGCTGCTGAAAGCATCTTGAGAAAAGCAATTAGTCAAAAACCAGACGATGCGGCAATGCACAATCACCTTGGACTTGCGCTAAAAAATCAGGGCAAATTTAAAGAAGCGGTTAAGGCTTATGAAAAGGCCCTTCAGCTTAAGCCGGATTATTACGAGGCTATAAATAATCTGGCTGTAACTTATGAGATGCTTGGAGACAGAAAGAAGGCAGCGTTTTTTTATAAGAAGGCCCTCTCCCTGAACCCCTCCTACGCTGAGGCTCATTTGAATTATGCCATGCTGCTTGAGGCTGAAGGCGACAGCCAGACCGCAGAAAGCCACTATCAGCAATTTCTTACTCTTTCGTCTGACGAATCCCTGAAAAACAAAGTCAAAGAGCGGCTTAAGGAGATTAAAAAGTAAGTCAGGCTGCCTCTCTGCTGAGATTGCGAAAATTGCAGTTAATGAGTTTGCTTTGAGAACCTCCTCTAACATAAAACCCCCTTGCTTTTTCTACTTGGAAGTTGTAAAAAGGTCTTGTATTCCTATGCAAGAATATTACGCCCATAGTGTTGAGGGAAAGCCGACAAGCGAATGGCAGGGGCTTGAGGAGCATCTGACCCCACCTCAGTCCTCCCCTTGCCAAGGGGAGGTTGGAGGGGTAGCAGCAAGGAAGTTTGCAGATGAATTCGGCTCCGGCGATTGGGCTTATCTGGCGGGGTTGCGGCATGATGTGGGGAAGTGTTTATTTGTTTGTATAAGCTGACAGGATAGCATAAAATCAAAAAGCTACAAAGAAGGGAGGGCTTGTAAATGGAAAAATCATACGAGGTATCATTTGAAGTCGCGGGGCCAACGGCGATGTGGACAAGGCCGGACACAGGAGCGACACCGATCAGCTATCCCGTGCCGCCATGGTCTGCCGCAAAAGGACTATTTGAATCGATATCACGTTTGAAGAATGCAGTAATCATCCCTACAGCCGTTGAAATATGCGCTCCGATTGTCTATCACGACTACACTACAAACTATGGAGGACCACTGAGAAAAGACGAGTCTATAAGAAAAGGAAATCTATTTCAGCATAAGGCGACAGTGCTTATCAATGTTTGCTATAGGCTTTACGCGAGGCTTGAGGATTTCAAATATGTTCCAAAAACCCTCAAGGAAGCCGGGCAACTTGCTGAAGTCAATTCATGTCATTATGGGCAAGAGCGCTTCAATAGGCGGCTGTTTAGAGGCCAGTTCCACGATACCCCTTGTCTTGGATGGCGTGAATTTGTGCCGGATTACATAGGCCCATTCAGGAATAATACGAAAGTCCAGACTTCAATAAATGAAGTCCTGCCGTCGTTCCTTTATTCCGTATACGACCAAGACGCTGGGGTTCGCTCTCCACGATATGCCCAGAGTGAACACGGACGTCGAATCGAGAAAGGAAGGCTCGAATATGCTGAATGAATTGGTAGATCTTTACGACGCACTCAACAGGCTCGGATGCGATTTTAGCACTCCATATCCTCATTTTAGAAAGTGTCCCAAAGGTAAGGCTGCGTTTAGGGTGTCGTTGGATAAATGTGGCAAGGTGAGCGACATAAGTGCACTAACAGAATTTAAAATCGAGGAGGTTTATAGATGGCAAGAGGATAATCACACACCAACTTTCCCAGCCTTCAATGTCAGAGCTTTATTTGAAATACCTGATCCCCTGCCTGCTTTTTCATCGGAGAATGGAAAAGACATCCTTGCTTTTATAGAAAACTTGACGAATTCACGCACAAGGTCAATAAGGGCGGTCAAAGAGCTTGTATTAAATGAACTGATGACAAAATGTAATGACCTTTGGAGTGATGATATAACGTGGCTTGGCAAGTGTCTCAAGGATACGCCCGATACTATAAAAACAATGATAGGGGAAATTCCTAAACCCTACCAAGTGCTGGAGGAGCTTATCAAGCGCTCAAGGGCATGTGAACCAGAGGAACTGCAAAGAAGCGTTTGCTCTACACTAATGCAGAAATTGATAGAAACAGGTGAAAAGGTTTATGCCGAAGCTCTCTTTGCAGTTAAGGTCAAGGGAAAGAGGAAACGGCGAGGTAAGGAGCATGGTAAAGATTTTCTTTACCTTCTGACCATTGCGGACTGGAATAAATATCCTCCTGACCCGGAGATAGAAAAGTATCCTCCATACTCTACGGTAATCCAGGATTGGATGAGGACACAGTTTGAATCTTATAGCGAGGTGCATTGTTCGCCGACTGGTCAGCCCGATGCATATGGGAAAGACTCTGCGGGGGCAATGGAGAACTTTTCTCCGATTAGTGTAGGTGGCCTTGGCCCGACAGTTCCTTTTGCGGCAAACTCTCAAATCCCTTGTCTTAGGCGCTATGGGCGTGAAGGGTCGTCTTTATTTCCCGCAGGTTCTGAGATAAGAAAGATGGCAGCCAAAGGCATGGATTATATCCTGAATCAAAAAATGGAAGGAACCACATGGAAAAGTCTTACAAAGTATGAGCCCAAAAGAAATAGCCGCAAAACTGTTATCTTTGCCTACTGCACAGAATTAAAAGATGCAAATACTTTGCAATTTTTTGATAGGGAAGATGATGATTCCGATAAGGATATATACCGAAGCGAAGCAGCCACAAAACTTGCATTGAAACCTTTCGACGGAGTAGCTCAGCAAAAACCGGATGCAAAAATATCATTTAATGTGCTGGCTGCCGTAGACCGTGGCAATACTAAAATTCTTGCCAGCCGCAAGTATTCATTATCCCAACTCACAGAGGGGGCGTCCCGCTGGCAAGCAGGCAATGCTAACATTCCAAGTGTAAGCCTGCCGTGGATCACTCTCAATAAGAAGAAGGATGGGGATGAGAAGAGAAGTACGAGAGATGCCATTCCTCTTTATCCTATAGAAGCCATCAAGCTTCTCAATAGCGATTGGGATCAAGATGGCGCACTACGCACTCAATCGAGACGATTTACAACGGATGAGGCGCTGGATTTTCTTTTTGAAGGAGATAAGGTTATTGGTCAACGTATTGAGACGGGTATTGCCTTCGTAGTTGAAAAAACTTCTAATGTTATTATTTCAGCAGCATTGAAGACTCGACATGATTACCATAAAACAGGAGCAAAGATTAAATTTAAGGACACCTCTTATCTGCACATGCTCCCATCACTATACGGACTGCTTTTATTTAAGAAAGGAATAAGGAAGGAGGATTACATGATGGAAAATTTGTTTTATCTCGGAAGGTATTTTGCGGTGGTTGATGACCTCTACATCCAATATCATATGGATGTAAGATCAGGGAATGTTCCTATGAGTCTCTTGGGGAACGATAACATGAAGCTGGCATTACAGAACCCATTGGAGGCGTTTCTAACCCTAAGTAGCAGGCTTGCACATCCATATTACTCATGGGCAAAACGCGTAGGTACGAATGAAAAACCCGGCCAAATAGCAAAGAATTGCATCAGGAGAATTGCGGAATTAACTGACGAGTTGTCAAAGGCACAGCTTCCTACGGAGCTTAATGATGCAGCAAAGGCCAAATTGCTACTGGGATATCTTTCTTATGGAGCAAAGAAAGATGGTGGCTCAGATGGTAACAATGAACAAAAAAATGAAGGAGGAGAATAATTATGACAACCGAAACGACAGGAACCAATAGTATTCCAAGGGCAACAGGATTGATTATTGTAGAAGTTCGGAACTCTAACCCTAACGGCGATCCAGAACGTGACGGTGCTCCAAGAAAGCGTAGAGGGGATATAGGAGAAATCTCGCCGGTCTCTGTAAAACGGAAGATAAGGGATCTCGTAGGAAACAAACAAGGACCTATCTGGCTCTACTTAAAGGAGACATTAAAAATTACAGATGACAATCGCTTTGATATTCTGGAAGAACGCGGCAGGGATCGTGGTTCTATAAAGAATATGATTCTTGAAAAAAACGGTACAAAATTTATCGATAGTTTTTGGGATGCCCGTGTTTTCGGAAACACCTTTTTGGAGAAGGCCGAGGAAGAGTCAGGGAAAACCGGAGCCGATGCTGCGCCTGCTAAGGAAGTTAGTAAAGCAAAAACTAAGGATGCAATTACACTTAAGGAAAGCGTGAAGACAGGTGTTGTCCATTTTGGACTCGGTCTTTCGATAGCGCCTGTGACATCACGCACAGATTTTACGATGACCAATAAATCAAGCGTACAGAAAGATAAGACGAGTGGAATGGCGCCGGGTGCTTATAAGTTTGTTGAGCACGGAATCTATGCCATTCCATTTTTTGTTAACCCAACACAAGCAAGCAAAACCGGATGTTCAAAAACTGATGTCGATATTGTCTTAGAGTTAATTCCTTATGTCTACTCGCATAACCGTTCGCTTGTGAGGACACAGGTTGAGGTTTTGCACGCTTGGTACGCAAAGCACAACAATCAGAGGGGCTCTTGTAGCGATTTTGATCTTATAGATGCGCTCATGCCTAAAAAGAGGGAGGCTAAAGACAAACCTTCTGTTGAGCGGAGTGAATATATTATCCCTAATAAAAAGGATAATCCAGACATTTTCAAACAGTTCGAGGACAAGGTCACTATCGAAGACCTCATGGATCGGATGAGGTAGAAGGATATGGAGCTTTTAGCACATAGCGCACGTTATGGCTATCCGGAACAGTCTTATAAGGAGCATGCGACCGAAGTAATGCGAATGGCTGAGTTATTTGCATCGGGTGTACTTCCTCACATTACATTTGGTGAACTTTTCATGTCGTCTGTATGCACATCTGCTGAGTATCACGACTTGGGGAAGATCGACACGGCAAATCAAAAAGTTCTTTCGGATAAGCCACAGGAGAAACTTCCTGTAAAGCATGAAGATGCGGGTACGGCTCTTCTCTTAAAAAACCATCTCCCAGCCGCTCTCTCTGTATTCTCACATCATAGCGGTCTTCCATCAATAGGGGAGGAGCGAGAAAAGGAGCACAGCTTTAGGAATGTTAATCAGGTCAGCGGATATGAAAAGACGGTAATGGATATTACTAATGAGAGTCTAAAAGATTACCTATCAAAACACGCAACAGAAATAAAGAATTCAGTGAGTGAACAGGCAGAGGGCGGAAGGCCGAAGGATACACTATTCTACAGGATGGCCCTTTCCTGTCTTGTTGATGCAGATCATAGTGACACGGCAAGACACTATGGAGGGGAAGCACTTGCAACTGACATTCCTCTTTATCCGGCAAAAAGGCTTGAATGTCTTGACACATATATCCACTCATTTCCAACAGAAGATGTTACACCTGAGAGGCTTGCTGTAAGGCAAGAGTTTTATCATATTTGCAAAACTACAGAACCAGAAAAAAGAGGTATTTATGCTTGCAGCATGCCTGTTGGCACCGGCAAGACAACCTCTGTGATGGCGCATCTCTTGAGAGTGGCAGAGCAATTCAGCCTCCGACGGGTCTTTGTTGTGCTGCCGTTTACCAATATTATTGATCAGTCTGTAGAAACGTACCGCAAAGCACTGATTCTCCCTGGTGAAGACACTGAAGCTATAGTGGCGGCTCATCATCACAAAGCCGAATACAAGAATCAATTGTTAATGGCTTCTTCGTTTCGCTGGAGTGCCCCAATCACAGTGACAACTGCTGTTCAGTTCTTTGAGACACTTGCAGGTAATAGACCCGCATCACTCAGAAAACTTCACAACCTCCCAGGTGCTGCGATTTTTATTGATGAGGCACATGCTGCTCTTCCAGCACATCTTTGGCCTCAGGCATGGAAATGGCTACAAACCTTGGTAGAAAACTGGGGGTGTCATGTTGTGCTTGGTTCCGGCTCGCTTTCTCATTTTTGGCACCTGAAAGAATTCTCAGAAACAAGAGTCATTGTTCCGGAAATTGCAGGGGACAATCTTTACAAGAAGGCTGCACAACATGAGCAGAACAGAATTGTATATAGTGTGGAAAAAAACCCGATGAGTCTTGATGAGTTGTATCGGTGGGTGCATAACCTGAACGGTCCGCGAATCGTTGTTATGAACACGGTACAGTCAGCAGCAGCCTTAGCTGATAAGATTGCACACGAAAGAGGGCGAAAGACGGTTGAACATCTTTCAACAGCGCTTACTTCCATCGACCGGAAAAATACGCTCGAAAGAATCAAGTTGAGACTAAAAGACAAGAATGATACAGATTGGACACTTGTAGCTACTACCTGCGCTGAGGCAGGGCTAAACTTCTCATTCCGTTCTGGAGCAAGGGAGATGAGCAGCCTTGGGAGCACAATACAGCTTGGTGGACGTGTAAATAGGCAGTGTGAATATGGTGCGGATTGTGAAGTATGGTGTTTTTATATTAAAAAAGATGCGTTTCTCAGGGATCACAAACATTTCAAAATTTCTGCCGCTGTTTTGGCAAAGCTTCTTGACGAGAGGAAAATCAGCCCCGATTCCTGCACAGAGGCATTGCTGAGGGAAATTCGTGAAAGAAATACCGGCATGGCGAGTGATAATTTGATAGTACAAGCTGAAAACCGAGCCAATTATCCAAGTGTCGCTAAGTTGTTTCAAGTTATAGAAGACAATGAGATGTTTACCGTTATTATTGATGAGGAATTTAAAATAAGACTTGAAAATAGGGAGAAGCCGACAAGAAGGGAAATGCAGACTTTGACCGTGAGAATGCGCAGAGACCAAATTGACGCATTGCGTTTGCCGAGGATTAGTAGATACGAAGATTTGTACTTCTGCTATCCAGAGTTTTACGATAACTTTTTGGGGTATATGAGAGGGATTCTACAAACAATATCAGTTTCACAGGTAGGCAGCATAATATAATTTCAAGAAATCACAGAAACAGGTGACAACACATGACCAACCCAAATGACTTCTCGCAACTCATCCCGCCGCATGGCGGGTATCGTGAGCTGCAGTCTTACAAAATGTCAGAGATTGTTTATGACGCCACGATAGTATTCTGCAATCGCTTCATCAACATCCGCTCCCGCACTCATGACCAGATGGTGCAGGCAGCGCGCAGCGGCAAACAAAATATCGCTGAGGGCAGCATGGCGTCAGGGACTTCTAAAAAGACTGAGCTAAAGCTAATCGGAGTGGCACGGGCGAGCCTTGAAGAGCTGCTGCTGGATTATGAGGATTACTTGCGGCAGAAGGGGCTGCCTCTTTGGGGAAAAGAGCATGAGCAAGCGCGAAAAATAAGAGCGCTTGCTCATGAAAAGAATAGGTCATATTCGACATATAAGACCTATATCGAGTATTCGCCGCAGGAAGCAGCGGCGAATACTCTAATCTGCCTGATTCATCAGACAAACTACCTGCTCGACCAACAACTGCGGGCCTTGGAAAAGGAGTTTTTGGAGGAAGGCGGTTTTACGGAAAGACTTTATTCTGCGCGTGCGCAGGCGCGCAGAATAAAGAAATAGGTCGTATATGTCTTATACGACTCATAAGACCTATGTTTTTTCAGAAGACGATTTGATTCAACTCTCTTCCTTGCAGCACTTCATGTACTGCAAGCGGCAGTGCGCTCTGATCCATATTGAGCAGATATGGAGCGAGAATGTTTTCACTGCCGAGGGCAGGATTATGCACGACAAAGCAGATAGCAACAAATTCGAATCACGCGGGAATGTTCGTATTGACTATAGCGTTCCCCTGCGGTCGCTGAGACTTGGGCTTATCGGAAAGGCGGATGTGGTGGAGTTTCACAAACAGGGTGACAAGTGGATTCCTTTTCCTGTGGAATACAAGCGCGGAAAACCCAAGATTGATGATTGCGATAAAGTGCAGCTTTGCGCTCAGGCAATCTGTCTTGAGGAGATGCTGAATGTCGAAATTCCGGAAGGAGCACTTTTTTACGGCCAGACTCACCACAGGCATGATGTGATTTTTGACAAGGCATTGCGCATGGAAACAGAAGATACAGCAAGAAAAGTTCACGCGCTGATTGAATCAGGCATCACGCCGAAAGCTGAATACTCGAAAAAGTGCAAGAAATGTTCATTGCTTGAGTTGTGTATGCCGAAAACATGCGGTAAGTCATGGTCGGCAAGGAAGTATCTATTGACGGCTATTGAGGAGGGATGAAGAAAAGGAAGCCCATGAAGAAAAAGAAAGAACAAATTCCAGTTAAAAGTGATTTGATTCTGTATCAGACAGAGGACGGCAAAACAAGGATTGAAGTCCGGCTGCAGGATGAAACCGTGTGGCTTAGCCAGAAGCTTATGGCTGAACTGTTTCAAACAACCAAACAAAATATTAGTCTGCATATCCAGAACATATTTGACGAGGGCGAACTGATGCCTGAAGCAACTGTCAAGGAATACTTGACAGTTCAAACAGAAGGCCCACGGCAGGTAAAGAGGCCTGTTGATTTCTATAACCTCGATATGATTATTTCAGTAGGTTATCGGGTCAACAGTATTCGCGGCACGCAATTCCGCATTTGGGCGACCCAACGGCTGCGGGAATACATTATCAAGGGTTTTACTCTTGACGATGAGCGTTTGAAGCAGGCCGGAGGCGGCAATTACTTTGATGAACTGCTTGCCCGCATCCGTGACATTCGCTCGTCTGAAAAAATCTTCTGGCGCAAAGTGCTGGATATTTATGCTACGAGTATTGATTATGATTCTAACACTGATATGTCAAAGGAGTTCTTCTCAATTATACAGAATAAGATGCACTGGGCAGCACATGGTCATACTGCCGCAGAAATTATTTATGACAGGGCTGATGCCTCAAAACCGCATATGGGCATGACTGTGTGGCTGGGCGATAAACCCCGGAAAGCAGATGCTGAAATTGCCAAGAATTATTTGAATGAGCAAGAGCTTGATGTATTGAACCGGATTGTAACTATGTATCTCGACTTTGCCGAACTTCAAGCTTTGAACCGAAAGTCTATGCATATGAGGGACTGGATTGCCAAGCTCGACGATTTTTTAAAGCTCACCGGCAGGGATATTCTCACTCATGCCGGAAAAATCAGTCATGATGAAGCATTGGGAAAAGCTCATGCTGAATATGAACGACACCACACAGAACGACTGAATGAACCGTCTTCTGTTGAGAAGCAATTCCTTGAAGCGTTAGATAAGACAAAGCAGATAGATAAATCGAAAAGACGAGGTCGCAAAAAAGAATGAAAAGACACCTTAATACATTGTTCGTAACAACGCAGGGCGCGTATCTTTCAAAAGAAGGAGAAACAGTCATTGTCAAGGTTGATGGCGAAGTGGCCCTGCGCCTGCCTGTTCATACCCTCGGAGGCATTGTCTGTTTCGGACAGGTCAGTTGCAGCCCGTATCTTATGGGTTTTTGCGCAGAGCGCGGCGTGTCAGTTAGTTTCATGACTGAAAACGGCAGCTTCCTTGCAAAGGTGCAGGGGCCTGTGTCAGGCAATGTGCTTTTGAGGCGCGAACAATACAGGAAGGCTGATGATCAGAAATTCTCTGCTGAAATGGCGACTGCTTTTCTTACAGGAAAGATTACCAACAGCAGGACGGTTTTGCAAAGAGCGCTGCGGGATCATTCAGAGAAGATTGAATGTTCCGAGCTTGAAGATGCAGTTCAAAAACTCAACAGCTCTTTGAGGAGGCTTCAGTCTGATTCAGAGCTCGATTCTTTGCGCGGGATTGAGGGCGACTCTGCAAATGCATATTTCAGCGTCTTCGATCACCTGATTACAACTCAAAAGGAAAACTTCTTTTTCAAGGAGCGTAACAGGCGTCCGCCGCTCGATAATGTAAACTGTTTGATTTCTTTTCTTTATGTGATTCTGATGCACGATATAAGGTCTGCGCTTGAAGCAGTCGGGCTGGACCCTGCTGTGGGCTTTTTGCACAGAGATCGGCCGGGAAGATACAGCCTTGCCCTGGACTTGATGGAAGAGTTCCGTCCGTTTTTTGCAGACCGTCTGGCTCTTTCATTGATAAATCTCTGTCAGGTGCAGGACAAGGGGTTTAATAAAAAAGAATCAGGCGCAGTATGGATGGATGACGAAACGAGAAAAACAGTGCTGGTGACTTATCAGAAGCGAAAGCAGGATGAGATAATGCATCCTTTTTTGAAAGAGAAAGTTACTGTCGGGCTGTTATTTCACACGCAGGCATTGCTTCTGGCGCGCTATCTGCGCGGGGATATGGATGCATATCCGCCGTTTATATGGAAGTGAGAGACCCCTCTTTACTCCTCCCCTTGCCAAGGGGAGGACGGGTGGGGTTAAAGTATAAGGAGAATTATAATCACATTCTCTGTCACTCCCGCTTGTCGGGAGTCTTTCTTGAAGAACGATTCTGGGCAAGCCAGAATGACATACATTTGTGGTGAGGTTTTTATGTTTATGATTGTAAGTTATGATGTGTCAACAGTTGAGAAGGGCGGGCCGCGCCGCCTGCGGAGGGTAGCTCGCGCATGTCTTGACTATGGACAGAGGGTTCAGAATTCTGTCTTTGAATGTATTGTTGACCCTGTGCAATGGACAACGCTCAGGTCGAGGCTCGTTAAGGAGATTGACCCTAAAAAAGACAGTCTGAGGTTTTATTATCTCGGCTCTAACTGGAAACACAGGGTTGAGCATGTGGGCGCAAAGGCAACGATTGAACAGGATGGGCCGTTGATAATTTGATGGCTTGCGAACCTGAGGGGCACATAAGTCGTCGGTAAAGTTCGCAAACCATAAAATAGCTTTCAAAAACGCTGTGTTTTGTAAAATGCTCTTTGACAACTGAAGGTTTTATTTGCAGAAAAAGATGCGGTTCGCAGAAAATGAGCAATTTATCTTTTTAATTTAGTAAGTTGTAGTTTAACAGTCGCCCCTCGCGCAGGGGCGTGGATTGAAACTTAGCAATCCGCCATAGCACGCGTTTCCTGCCGGTCGCCCCTCGCGCAGGGGCGTGGATTGAAACGTTTTTGTGGCCGCTGTATAAGCCGTGTAAGCAGTAGTCGCCCCTCGCGCAGGGGCGTGGATTGAAACTACGACGAATGCATCGGATGCAGACATAACGGAGGGTCGCCCCTCGCGCAGGGGCGTGGATTGAAACATGACCTTACATTCAGCAGAAGCACCGATTATGGTCGCTCTACATGGGGGCGGTTGCTTCTCAGAAAAGAAAATCCTGACGGTATCAATTCTCAATCGCGACTACAAAAACAAATCAATAGTGATAGCGTAATTGAGCGATAAAGATTGCATTTTCCGCAGGGCGGTAGACTATTCTGTGCTCGTCATTAATGCGCCGCGACCAGTAGCCGGAAAGTCCGTGTTTGAGCGGTTCAGGCTTACCGCTTCCTGTAAAAGGATCGTGCATTATCTCATGGAATAGGCGGTTGAAGAAAGCGAGAGTTTATGAATATGCTTTGTCATGAGTACCGAGGGTAAGAAAGACTATGGTATTTGAACTTAATTTTTTACAGATTATCGGCGAACAGCCGACAAGATTCTGGAACTTCCTTGCACGGCATTCTTCACAAATAGAGAAGATGATCCTGAATGATTTTGTGAGTCTTGCGGAACGCAAGCCTTTCAGTTGTCCGACAAGCATTTCGCTCTTGGAGGCAGTATATGGAGTTTGTGTTAATAATTGTATTTTGTTGGCAAGTAACTTCTTGAAGTGGCGGTATTTCTTCGCCTGCTCCATGAATTCAGGAGTGAAGTATGGGTTATAAATTTTCCATTACCTCTTTAAGAGACAATAGTTTAGTAGTTCCGCGAAGCTGTTTCTTTGCGAGTCTTATGGACTCCATTAGCTCTTTGCTGGACATTATTTTCAATGTCTCGGTTATTCTTTTCCAGTCTTCAAGGCTGAGCACAACTGCTTTGGGTTTGCCTTCTGTTGAAGTTATATATTCAACTTTCGGCAGAGCAAGGGTCTTTAACATGGTTACACCTCCAGTAAACAGAATTTACCATATAATCAGTCATGCTGTCAAAGGAACTGGATTCCGCATCCCCCGATCGGTGGATTTAATCAGGGACACATCCCTATTATCTGTCATGAAGATGGATAGCAGAAAGGATTATAACCGGAGAACGGAACTATGGCTTTTCGCCTCGGCTCTCCTCGGCGAGTTGCCCGAGGCGACGAATCGACGAGTCGATAAAATCACTTGAATCGCAAAATGTAGTGGAGGTTGAGATATTATTATTTGCCCTTATTCTCCAGAACGTCGTCAACCCAGCTCAATGCCGCAGACACTGTCGGGAATCCTATCGTGCTTGTAAGCAGAAGAATCGCCTGGTATATCTCTTCTGGTTTTGCCCCTGCCTGAAGCGCCCTTTTTGCATGGGAATGAACAGCGCCCTCTGACCTGATGGCAGCTGCAGCGGCAAGCTGAATCAGTTGGGAAGTTTTGCTTTTTATAGGGCCTGACGTTTTTGCGGCATTTCCAAGACTGTCAACAGCCTTGAAATATTTCTTGAACCTTTTCCTGATGCTCATATATTGCACTGGAAATTTAGCCATAATCTCCTCCTTCAAAAACGAAGTAATTTCCCCGCTCTCACAGCAGGGATTAGACGCCAATTATATCTCTACTTTCATCCCCGCCGCCATTTTCGCGGCAAGAACGGTGTTATACATAAGCATTGCAATTGTCATGGGCCCTGCGCCGCCCGGAACGGGTGTTATGTAAGCTGCCCGCTCTTTTGCCGCCTCAAAATCCACATCGCCTACAATCTTGCCTTCCGGCGTTACATTTATGCCGATGTCTATAACCGCAGCGCCTTCTTTTACCATGTCGCCAGTAATGGTTTTTGCCTTGCCTACCGCAGCGCAGAGTATGTCTGCCCTGAGACATTCCTCCTTAAGGTTAGGTGTTCTGCTGTGGCAGATAGTGACTGTTGCGTGTTTTCTGAGCAGGAGCAGTGCAAGAGGCTTCCCGACGATTACACTTCTGCCTACGATAACCGCATGTTTCCCCTTTGGGTCTATGCCGTAGGCCTCAAGCATTTTCATTACGCCGTGAGGAGTGCAGGCAACAAACCCGGGTTCATCAAGCATAAGTTTTCCGAGGGCGTCGGGCCCGAATCCGTCAACGTCTTTTGCGGGAGATATCCTGTTCATTACCTCTTTTTCATTCAAATGCTTGGGAAGCGGAAGCTGAACGAGTATCCCGTGCACGTTGCTGTCGCTGTTAAGGTTGTCTATCAATTTAATGAGTTCTGCCTGCGAGGTTGACTCAGGCAGTTTGTAAGCTAAACTCTTGACTCCGATATCTGCGCAGGCTTTTTCCTTAGACGAAACATATTTTTTTGATGCAGGGTTTTCTCCCACAAGCACGACTGCAAGGCCGGGATGAACTCCTTTAGACTTAAGCTCTTCAGTCTCAGTCTTTAATTTAGCCCTGATATCTGCCGCTACTTTTTTACCGTCAATTAGTTGTGCCGTCATAGTTCCTCCTTAATCTCTCTTTTTTATCAGTTCCAGCAGTTCTTGCCGCGTTGATTCCTTGGTCCTGAATATCCCTCTTACTGCCGACGTTACTGTTCTTGCGCCCGGTTTTTTCAATCCGCGCATACTCAGGCATAAATGTTCTGCGTCAATAATCACCATTGCGCCTTTGGGCTTCAGTTTTCCCATGAGCAGGTCTGCAAGCTGCGCTGTAAGACGCTCCTGCACCTGCGGTTTCTTTGCGAGGATTTCAACTGCCTTTGCAAGTTCTCCGATGCCTGCTATCTTGCCGGCGCTTGGTATGTAGGCAACATGAGCCCTGCCTATGAACGGCAGGAGATGATGTTCACACACAGAATAAAAAGGAATATCTTTTAAAAGCACCAGTTCATCGTGGCTTTCGCCCTCAATGTGTTTGAGTATCTCCTCCGTCGGAGTCTCAAGCCCTGAGAATATTTCTTCATACATCCTGGCGACGCGTGAGGGGGTGTCTTTGAGCCCGGCCCTTTCAGGGTCTTCACCAATGCCTTCAAGTATAAGCCTTACGCCTTTTTCTATTTTTTTGATGTCCAAACCGGCGCCCTCCTATTTTCCCCTCAAACAATGCGGCAGGCTTAAAGTCTAACATTTATGAATATTTGGTGTCAAAGGCGCAAATAAGGTAAAATACCTCTCCGAGCTGCTCGGAGTCAGACACATGAAAATAAGGATTTATACAATACACAAGGAGATGCTTAAGGAACTGGTTCTTACATTTCTCTTAAGCCTCATTGCTCTCAATTTTATTCTTATAATGGAAAAGATACTCAGGCTGAGCAGGCTGCTTTCCGTTGTCGGCGCATCTTTTTTTGACATGGTGAAGATAATACTGTATCTGCAGCCTCCGATATTAATTCTTACGCTGCCGATGTCCCTTTTGATGTCAACTCTTATTACCTATGGCAGATTAAATACTGACAATGAGATAGTAATACTCAGGGCCAGCGGGATGTCGTTTAAGGCGATAGCTGCGCCTGTGTTTGCTCTGGGGATAAGCTGTTTTCTCACAGGAATGCTTGTAAGTTTTTATCTCGGGCCTGTCAGCATGACAAAGTTAAGAGAAACCATTTCAAATATAATAACGACCAGGGCTCCTGCTGCAATAGAAGGCGGGGTATTCACCACCCTGTTTAAGGATATTGTGCTGTTTGTGAGAGAAAAACCCGAGCCTGACAGAATGAGCGGGATATTTATATATGATGAGAGGAATAAGAAAGAGCCGAGAGTTGTGACGGCCAAGGAAGGCAGGATTTCCGCTGTGGACGGCGTTGATATCGCATTCTATTTAAAGGACGGGTATATGCAGATTGCAAGAGAGAATAGTTCAACAGAGTTTTTCTTTGCAGGGTATCATCTGGCTTTAAACCTGAATACAGAACAGCCGGCTAAGAAAAACAGTGAACTTACGCCATTTGAGCTTTTGCGCCAGACTAACAACCTATCGCAGCAGCAGGCAACGCCTCTATTTCTGGAACTGCACAGAAGGCTCTCCCTGCCGTCTGTCTGCCTGATACTTATGCTGCTCGGCCCCCCCCTGTCGCTGTTTGCAGGAAAATCCGGGAGGCTTGGAGGCCTTACGCTCGGGCTTTTTATATTTGCTGTTTTTTATATCTTGCTCATATACGGGGAAAATCTTGTTAGGGCAGGGAAGATACCCCACTATATCGGAGCGTGGAGTCCGACAGTTATCCTCGGGCTTTTTTCCATCGCTGTGTTTAGAAGGGAGGATAAAAGGTAGCAATGCTGATAATCCAGAGGCATTATCTCAGGGAGTTTTTTAAGGTGTTAACTTTAATTGCCGCAGGGCTGGCCCTCATGTTCAGCCTTCTGGACCTCATTGATAAAATAGATGACTTTCTGCCGTATAAGCCGCCTATAAAAAGCCTGATGCTTTATGTGGCTTTCAATTTTCCGCGTTATCTTCTCTATCTTTTTCCGATGGCCATTCTGCTTTGCAGTTTGTTTGTTATCGGCCAGGCAAAGAGGAGAGAGGAAATAACAGCAATTAAGGCGGCCGGCGGCCGTCTGAGAACTTTATTTCTGCCTTTCCTGTTCGGCGGAATAGTTTTAAGCCTCTTCGGGTTTATCCTCGGAGAAATGATAGCGCCTGAATTCTCAACGAGGGCGTCCGAACTTAAAAATTCAATTATGAAAAAGGGCAAAAAGTTCTCATTCAAAGAGGGGACGATGTGGCTTAGGGCAGCGGACGGTTCAATAGTAAAGATAGGGCTGTATATGCCGGAGGAGAAGATTTCTAAGAATATCAGTATCTTCAAGCTCGGCGCCGAGCGTCTGCAGGAAAGAATAGAGGCTGAAGGGGCAAAATGGCTTGACGTCAAAGGCTCGGATGGGAAATGGATGCTTGAGAATGTGACTGTATATGACATAGAGCAGAGTTCAATGAAAAACTATAAGTCGCTTGAGTATCCATTTATCGGTTCTCCTGCTGTATTTGCCGAAGAGATACGGAAGCCGGAAGATATGGGCATAAGAGAACTCTTAAGATACACAAAGAGACTTGAAGCTGCAGGCTTCAGAAATCTGAAGCTTACGGTTGATTTGAATTCTAAAATCTCGTATCCGGTCATTAATTTCTTTATGGTCTTGCTCGGAATTTCCCTGCCGATGAGGGGCAAGGCAGGCGGAGGGCTTATCACAACTGCGGTTGGTATTTTTATAAGCCTTCTTTACTGGTTCAGCCATGCAATGTCCCTCTCAATGGGATATGCCGGAATAATTCCGCCTGTTATCGCGGCATGGTTGGTCCCTCTGGTATTCGCAGTTATAGCTGTAAAATTCTTCATAAAGATTCATGAATAAGTAAAGGGCAGTAACTTAAAAACAGGACATTTCTAAATTGGCGGTACAGTGGCAGCATTTTCTCTTGAAAAAAAAAGCCTTTTATGTTAGGCTGATACCTCGTAAAAACACACGCCAGCAACTTTCTCCTGTGTGGTCCCGTATGGGTATAGGGGAAAAGGCGGAGGAAAAACCAGAGGAGGATAAAAATGGTTGCAACAATGAAAGAGCTTCTTGAAGCCGGAGTCCATTTCGGACATCAGGTGAAGCGGTGGAACCCCAAGATGAAAAAATATATCTTCGGGGAGAGGAACGGCATCTACATCATTGACCTTCAGAAAACGATGAAGGGGCTTGAGGAGGCGTATAATTTTGTTAAGAAGGCGGCTGCCGGCAGCGGAACCGTTCTTTTCATCGGCACAAAAAAACAGGCGCAGGATTCTGTATATGAAGAGGCAAAGCGGGCTGGGGCTTTCTTTGTAAATCAGAGGTGGCTCGGAGGTATGCTCACCAACTTCTCAACGATAAAGAAGAGCATAGAGAGGCTCAAGCAGATAGAGACCATGAAGGCAGACGGCACGTATGACCTTCTTCCCAAGAAGGAGGTCGCTGAACTTGAAAAGGAGCGGGGCAAACTTGAAAAAAACCTCAGCGGCATAAAGGAGATGGCGAGCATCCCTTCTGTCGTATTTGTTATAGACCCCAAGAAAGAGCGCATTGCCGTGGCAGAGGCAAGAAAGCTTTCCATCCCGGTAGTCGGGGTTGTTGACACCAACTGCGACCCGGATGAGATTGACCATGTTATCCCGGGCAATGATGATGCTATCAGGGCCATAAAACTTCTATCTGCAAAGATGGCAGACGCCGTGCTTGAAGGCAGGGAGGCCTTGTCAAAGAGTATGGCTGAGGAAGTGGAAAAAGCTGCGGTAGAGGAAAAGGTCCAGCAGGAAGAGCAGGCTGAAGCAGAGGTGAAGGAGACAAAATGATGGCGACTATCTCAGCCGACACGGTAAAAGAACTCAGAGAGAAAACGGGCGCAGGCATGATGGAGTGCAAAAAGGCGCTTGCCGAAAGCAGCGGAGATTTTGAGAAGGCGATAGATTGTCTCAGGCAGAAAGGCCTGGCCACTGCTGCAAAGAAGGCCGGCAGGAGCGCATCGGAGGGGCTTGTGAGTTCATATATACATCTGGACAAAATAGGCGTTCTTCTGGAGGTAAACTGCGAGACGGATTTTGTTGCGAAGACTGATGATTTCAAGGGGCTTGTTAAGGATATGGCCCTGCATATAGCCGCTGCAAATCCTTCTTACCTTTCACGTGAAGATGTGCCTCAGGATGTCATAGAAAGAGAGAAGGATATATACAGGGCGCAGGCGGCAAACAAGCCTCCTCAGATTGTAGAAAAAATAGTTGAAGGGAAGCTGGATAAATTTTTCGGCGATATGTGTCTTCTTGAACAGGTCTTTGTAAAAGACCCCGAGCAGAAATTGAAGATAAAAGACCTTGTTGCTGAGAAGGTAGCCAAAGTAGGAGAAAATATTGTGCTCAGGCGGTTTGCCAGATTCCAGCTTGGAGAGAACAAATAGTTCAAGCTCGTTTAATTGAAGAATTATGGAATTGAAGTATAAAAGAATACTCCTGAAACTCAGCGGTGAGGCCCTGGTGGGCAATAGAGGCTTTGGCATAGATTCCGCTGCAGTGGATTTTATAGCCAAAGAGATTAAGAAGATTGTGAATATGGGCGCTGAGGTTGCGGTAGTGATAGGCGGCGGCAATATATTCAGGGGTGTGGAGGCAAGCATGAAAGGGATGGAGCGGGCCTCGGCAGATTATATGGGGATGCTCGCGACCGTTATAAACGCCCTGGCGCTGCAGAATGCGCTTGAAAAAAACAATATCCCTACCAGGGTGCAGTCAGCCATAGACATGAGAGAGCTCGCCGAGCCTTACATAAGGCGTAAGGCAATGCGTCATCTTGAAAAGGGCCGCGTTGTCATATTTGCGGCAGGCACCGGCAACCCTTATTTTACAACAGACACCGCTGCTGCGCTGAGGGCCATGGAGATAGGAGCTGAGGTAATAATCAAGGCAACAAAGGTTGACGGGGTATATTCTGCCGACCCGGTGAAAGACCCGAATGCAAAAAAATACAACACTATAAGTTATATGGATGTTCTCAGAAAAGGACTCAGCGTTATGGATTCAACCGCTATCTCATTATGTATGGACAATAACCTCCCTATTGTAGTATTTAACCTTAGAGGAAAAGACAATATAAAAAATGTTGCCAGAGGCAAAAAGATAGGCACTATCGTAGGAGGACACAATGGAGAAAGAGCTAAAAAGAAATGCCGTTGAGAAAATGGACCACTCCATAGAAGCGCTCAAGAAAGAGTTTGCTTCTGTGAGAACCGGCCGGGCGTCTCTTGCGCTCCTGGACGGTATAAAGGTTGATTATTACGGAACGCCGACTCCGCTTCAGCAGCTTGCGTCTTTGAGTGTGCCCGAAAGCCGCCAGATAGCAATCCAGCCTTGGGAGCAAAAGATAATCTCCGATATAGAAAAAGCAATCATGAAATCAGACCTGGGACTAACGCCGACGAACGACGGAAAGGTCATAAGAATTAATATGCCGCTGCTTACGGAAGAACGCAGAAAACAGCTCGTTAAAGTCGTGAAGAAAAATGCTGAAGATGCAAAGGTTGCCGTGAGAAATATAAGAAGAGACATCAACGATGAAATTAAAAAACTTGAAAAAGAAAAACACCTGAGCGAAGATGATACAAAGAAGTCGCTTGATGAAATTCAAAAATTCACTGATTCTTATGTTAAAAAAATAGATGAGGCGCTGGCGCATAAAGAAAAGGAAATAATGGAGGTGTGAAGTAGAATTCAAAATTCAAAATTCAAAAAATAAAAATAATGATTTTCATAACTTTGTATTTTGATTTTTGCAGTTTGAATTTGTAAGAGGAGGGGAAATGGCAACAAATAGTAATTTCATGGTCAAGGTGACTGATGCGAAATTGCCTGATATTCAGAAGGCCCTTCAACAGGCAGGGGTAAACGTGAGAAGTATTATAGAGGTTTTTAAGGAAGAAGGCAGGGCGGAGGCCGCTGAAAAATCGGAAGAGGTAAAATAATGGCCGCGAAAAAAAATCAAGGCATACAGCGCCCAAACCCTCCGCTAAAACTAAGAAGTCCCGAGCTGCTCGGGACACAGCATCAAAGAAGGCGGAGGCTTTAAGAAAGCTTTTGATTCAAAAAAGAGAACAGCTTATTAAAGAGGCAAATATTGAGGTATCCAAATATATAAAAGGAGAGACAAAACAGATAGTTGACACGGCGCTTGATGACGGCGACTGGTCTGTGGTGGACATTTCCGAGGATGTAAGCCTGGGGCGGCTCAGCGCCCAGAGAGAAGTAATGGTAAAGATAGATGCGGCAATTAGAAAACTTGATGAGGGAACTTATGGAATCTGCGAGGAATGCGGCGGCAAGATAAGCGAAGAAAGGCTGAAGGTTATTCCATTCGCAATTTATTGCAGGGACTGTCAGGAAAAGATAGAGCAGTTAGAGGCGGTAGAAAAAGAACTGCCGATATAGCATGATGCAGGATACCTGATACAGGATATGACCCCTCTCAATCCCCCCTTACTAAGGGGGGAAGTAAAAGGGGTATCCTGCATCGTGAATCATGAATCATGATATTTCACCTTCTCAAGAAAAAGGCCGTGTGCAGGCGCGGTAGGCCCGGTTTTTCTCCGGTCCTTGAGTTTAATCGCTTCTGATACAGAAGCGATGGTCATCCTCCCTCTGCCTATTTCAACAAGCGTCCCGACGATATTCCGGACCATGTGTCTCAGAAATGCATTTGCCTCCACTGTTATTTTTATAAAATTTCCATTAATTCTTGCGGTCATAAAATCAATACTGCTGAATTTTTCAATACTCAGCGAGGTTATATCCCTTGTTGTGCTCTTTGCGCCGCATCCCGCTCCCCTGAATGCCGAAAAATCATGCCTGCCAAGCAGTGAATCGCCGGCTTTCTTCATCTTATCAAGGTCCAGAGCATACGGCGTTCTCCAGGCATACCTGTAAAGAAACGCAGATGAAAAAATTGTATTAGATATAATGTAAAAATAGCTTTTGCCGAGAGCGTCATATCGCGGATGAAAGGCCGCCGCTGTTTCCCCGGCATTGAGAATTCTTATGTCTTCAGGAAGGATTGCATTGAGAGCCCTCTGAAGAGTTGCAGGTTTAAGGTTTGAGTTTGTTTTAAACGAGGCGACCTGTCCGACAGCGTGAACGCCTGCATCAGTTCTTGAAGCGCTTATGAGAGCCGCCTCTTCCCCTGTTATTCTTTTGATTGTATTCTCAAGTATTCCCTGTATCGTTACAATATTTTTTTGGCTGGCGGCTGACCGCTGATGGCTGATAGCTGTATTCTGTGCCTGCCAGCCGTGATAATTAGCGCCGTCGTATTCTATAAGCAGTTTTATATTCTTCATGCCTATAAGTTTCTAACGGGGGTTGCAGTAATGGAATTTCTGATAAACCGGAGCGTGTTTAGCTCAATTCTCTTCAAGAAGCGACTCGTCAATGCTATTTACAAAGATGTCTACAAGGTTGGGGTCAAACTGTGTGCCGGCATTCTTTTTGAGTTCTTCAATGGCATAGTGAAAGCCGGCGGCATTAGAATGCTCTGTCGTATCAAGCATCTTCCCGACATATTTATATGAATCCTTGCTGGTCATTGCGTCAAATGCCTCTGCAATGGCAATTATCCTGGATTCAACGGGGATAGCATTGCCCGCGAGTTCATTGGGGTATCCATTGCCTTCATACCGCTCGTGGTGGTGCAGTACAATCGGGGCAATATCAGCGTAAAAATTTATCAGCCTCAGCATTTCATAGCCAAGCTGTGAATGTGCCTTGTACTGCTCTTTTGACGTTACATCTTTTAGTTTTATTTTCAGGAAGCCGATGTCGTGAAGCAGACAGGCTCTGTATAATGTCCGCTTTTCATCCTCTGACATATTAAGTCCATTTGCTATCGTGAGACTGTATTTCGCAACCCTCTTTGAGTGTCCGACTTTTTCATGGATGTGAGTGTCCATTGTATCAACGAGGATGTCTGTGAGATGGATTTCATAATTCCTCTGGTCTTCCATAAATTGTGTTCTGGCAATGGCTATGGCAGCCTGGTCGGCAAAATATGACAGCAGTTCTTCATCTTCCTGAGTGAAGCCGCCGTTTTGTTTGTTGATGAGTTCCAGCGTTCCGATGGTCCCCGCCTTTATTTTCAGAGGCACACAGAGAAGCGACTTTGTCTCATAGCCTGTCATCTTATCAATCTCAGGGTCAAATCTGCTGTCATCCTTTGCGTTATCAAGCCTGACATTGCTGCCATTCTCAGCAGCCCAGCCTGCAATACCGGCAGACCTTGGAATTGAAAGGCCTGTCAGATTAGCGATTCCGCCGCCCTTTGCAACCTTAAATACAAGCCTGTTTCCTTCAACAAGCATAATTGAACCTGCATCCGCTTCTGTAATTTTCAATGCGCTTTGCATAATATTCTCAAGCAGTATGTCGCTGTGCGGTATTTCGCGTATGTCTCTTGTGGTGGCCATAAGGGCGTTTAACCGGTCGGTATATTTTTCTATTGTATTAACGGCTTTTTTTGAAGCGCTGTTGGCAACATACATGCCCATAACCACAAGCCCTGCAACGATTGAAAGGATAGTCACCAGAGACGGGGTGGATATGTAATCAAGGAATAAATACATGAATCTCACAATAAGAAGCAGAAGGGCATATACAATGAGCAGGACTATGCCATTCAGAATCTTCATCTGATGCCTCACGGCTTCTACAACGGATTTTTTGTTCTCTGGTTTGCCTTGCATGCTTAGTTTCCATATTATACTGATTGGGAATAGATGTCAATATCTTTTATGCGGCTGAGCTATTTTCTGAAAGTCCTTGAATAATCGGGAGCAAAAAGCTAAAATTAGCCTCATGAGAATTATAAAGAAGACAAAGGATATAAAGATATTTCTCAGCGCGCTGAGAAAGCGGGCTTCGGGAGGCGGTTCTGCAATAGAAAGGGTGGTGAATTCCATTCTTTCTGATGTGAAGAAAAACGGGGATGAGGCTGTTCTGCGATACACAAGAAAATTTGATTGTGAAAATGCGAAGTCTCTTACCTTAAAACCCTCTGAGATAACAAAATTCGCAGATAAGGCGGACAGGAAGATTGTTAAGGCTCTTGAATTTTCAGCGGAGCGGATACGCAGATTCCATGAGATGCAGAAGGAAGAGTCATGGCTGGTCAGGGATTCAGAATACAGGAAACTTCCTGCAAATAAAAATACTAACTCCGCTTTTTCCAATGCCCTTCTCGGCCAGCTGATACGCCCGATAGAAAGAGCCGGCGTTTATGTGCCCGGGGGAAAGGCGTCATATCCGTCAAGCGTCCTGATGAATGTAATCCCTGCGCAGGCTGCGGGGGTGAAGGAGATTGCGGTTTGTGTTCCAACGCCGCAGGGAGAGATTAACCCCTATGTAATGGCAGCGATAGAGATGCTGGGGATTAAAGAGGCATACAGGATTGGCGGAGCGCAGGCAGTCGGGGCAATGGCTTACGGGACTCAGACAATAAAAAGGGTTGATAAGATTGTAGGCCCGGGCAATATCTATGTGGCCGCGGCAAAGAGAATGGTTTTCGGAGAGGTGGACATTGACATGATTGCAGGACCGAGCGAGATTCTGATAATAGCGGACGCCTCTGCAACCCCGGCATTTATTGCAGCGGATTTATTGAGTCAGGCAGAGCATGATGAACTCGCATCTTCAATATTGATTACAGATTCAAAGATTCTTGCCGAAGACGTCGGCAGGGAGATTGAAAGACAGATAGCAAGGCTTAAAAGAAGGGCTATTGCAGGCAAATCCCTTAAGAATTACGGAGCTGTTATTATTGTCGGGAATATTGGCAATGCCGTAAAACTTTCAAATGATATTGCCCCTGAACACCTTGAGATTATGACAGAAACGCCTGCTGCGGTTCTTCCGGGGATTAAGAATGCGGGCGCAATATTCCTGGGCAGATGGACGCCTGAGGCGCTTGGAGATTATTCAGCAGGGCCGAATCATACGCTTCCAACCGGAGGCACGGCAAGATTTTTTTCTCCTCTTGGAGTCTATGACTTTGTTAAACGCTCAAGCCTTTTATCATTTACAAGAGAGGGTTTCATGAAACTGGCAAAGACAGTGGAAACTATTGCGGATATTGAGGGACTTGAAGCGCATGGAAATACGATAAGGGTAAGGACAGCAAAGAAGAAGAGCTGAATCAGCGGTTGGTATCGGCCCGCCGCTTTAACTTCATACCACATAAAATCAAGGCAGAACATTTCCGCTGTTTCGTCTTTTGTGGTAATATGGACAAAAGCGAAAATAGCGGGAAATGTGGTAAGGGAGTTAAAAGTCTATGCTCATAAAAATTAACGATAAAAACCTAAGCGATGTCCTGAAAAGGGCAGTGGAAATTCTCAACAACGGCGGAATTGTTGCCTTTCCGACAGAGACGTTTTACGGCCTCGGGGTAAGGTTTGATATGGAGAATTCTCTCAGGAAGCTATATGAATTAAAGAAAAGGCCTAAAGAAAAACCAATGCCGTTGATTATCGGCAGCAGGGCGTCTCTGTCAATGCTTGCTGCATCCGTGAATGAGATTGCAGAATCGCTTATGGATAAGTTCTGGCCGGGGCCGTTAACGCTGCTCCTGAAGGCAAAGAAGGGTTTGTCGTCGTATCTTACTGCGGACACAGGCAGGATTGCTGTAAGAATTCCGGGAGAATCAACAGCCCTTTATCTTGCAAGAGAGGCTGGATTCCCGATAACGGCAACGAGCGCCAATATTTCAGGAATGCCGCCTGCAGAGGATGCTGATGCAGTAATAAGATACTTTGGCGAGAAGATAGATATGGTGATATACGGAGGCAGGACTGCCGGAGGACTGTCTTCAACAATTGCTGATGTTACAGATAAAAAGATAAAAATAGTTCGTGAAGGAGCAATAGAGCGTTCTGTTTTGGAAAAACTTCGGTGTTAGAATTTTATGCCGAAGTCGGGGAAAAGCCCTGTAATATCTTTCAGCTTGTTAGTAAGAAGTATTATGCCGAATGCCATCATAAGCAGGCCGCTGATAATCATTATTGCCTTCATGTATCGCTGAAGTTTTTTAGAGTAACTTAAGAAGCTGTTTATGGCAAGCGATGAGATAAAAAAAGGCGCTGCCAGGCCAAGCGAATATATGGAGAGCAGTTTTATTCCGTAAACAGCAGAGCCTTTTGCCCCTGCATAGAGAAGGATTGAGCCGAGGATAGAGCCTATACACGGAGTCCATCCTGCGGCAAAGGTCATGCCGATAGCAAAGGTCCCGATGTATCCGGCAGGTTTGCCGCCAAGATGCACCTTTCTTTCCCGCATCAGAAAATCAAGTTTAAGAAAACCTGCTATGAAAAGGCCGAAGATTATAATGAGTATGCCGCCGATAATCCTTATCCACTCCTGATACCGGAAGAGAATCTGCCCTGCCGCCGAGGACGACGCCCCCAGCGCAATGAATACGGCGGAGAATCCCGCTATAAATGCAAGTGAGTTTTTGATTGTAAGATTCCGAACCCGCTTCCTGTCTGCGCTTCCTGTCAGGTCCTCAAAAGACATGCCTGTTATAAACGAGACATAAGAAGGAAGGAGCGGCAGGACGCACGGCGAAAGAAAAGATAATATGCCGGCTAAGAATGCTAAGGTGAAAGAGATATCGTTCATCTCGCGCACTCCGATTGTTCACCCTTTATCTTCTCAATCGCATGAGGGATTACATCAATTATGGCTTCAAGATTCTCTTTTACTGCCTTTGGACTGCCGGGAAGATTTATTATCAGTGTTTTATCCCTTACACCGGCCACGGCCCTTGAGAGCATGGACCTCCTTGTTTTCTTTAACCCCTCCATCCTCATTGTCTCGGCAATGCCGGGGATTTCTCTGTTTATTACTTCAAGGGTTGCCTCAGGCGTAACATCTCTCGGCGAAAGGCCTGTGCCGCCTGTTGTAAGTATCAGGTCAACCTTGCCGGAGTATTCAATAAGCTTTTCTTTTATCATGCTCTTTTCATCAGGCAGGATATCATAATGCTTAATCACTGCGCCTATGCTTTTTAGTATGTCTGCAATAGCAGCGCCGCTCAAGTCTTTCCTCTCGCCCCTTGAACCCTTATCGCTTAATGTTAATATCGCAGCAGTAATCATTTTTAAAAGGGATTGGGGATTTGGGGTTGGGGATTGGTTTTTTACTAATCCCTAATCTCTAATCCCTAACTACTATCTCGTCTCCTTCTTTGATTTTTCCGCCTTTAATCACCTTTACAAATATGCCTTCCTTTGGCATAATGCAGTCGCCTGCCTGATAATATATGGCGCAGCGCGTATGACACTCCTTGCCTATCTGGCTTACCTCTGCTTCAACCTCGCCAATTGTCATTTTCGTGCCTATGGGAAGTTCAGGCAGGTTAATGCCTTCGGTTGTTATGTTTTCCGCAAAATCACCCGGTTTAACCTTCAAGCCCAGCGCCTGCATTTTCTTGATGCTTTCAAGCGCCAGAAGGCTGACCTGTCTGTGCCATTCAGATGAGGCGTGAGCGTCGCCCTCAATCCCGTAATTGGTTTTTATTACAGCCTCCTTAACCGGTTTTTTGCGCATACCCTTTCTCTCGCTCGTATTAATTGCCACAACCTTTCCAGTCATATTACAAACCTTCCTTTCTGTTATGTTTTTAGTCTTAAATATTCAAAAAGCCCCGCAAGCCCTCCGGAGGCCGTGGATAAAAACCAGGCAAACGACATCGCGGTTGCCATCTCCGGTTTAACGCCTGCCATGCCGAATAAAAGAACGAACGCCCCCTCTCTCAATCCGATTCCCGAGATAGAAATCGGCAGCGTAGAGATAGTTACTATTATAGGGAAAAATATAAAAAAATATGAAAGATAAATATGCTGTCCCAGGCCCAGCGCAATTATATACATGGATAAGATGGACAATACCTGAATAGCGCATGAGAGCAGGAGCGCTTTTGTGAGGAGTATTTTTTGGCTGCTGTATGCGTTAAAGTATCCGTAAAATTCTGAAATGGCTTTTATCCCTTTGCCGAGACGGAGCCTGAGCAGCGTGAAACTTCCGATAAGAAATGAGAAGACTATGGTTGGCAGCAGCCATTCAATTAATGAGCCTTTTACATATTTAAATCCTGCGGCAAAAGATATAAGCGCTATCGTCATCAGCGATATAAACCCTATGTATCTGTCCATGAAGACAGAGGCAAAACTGAGGCTGCCTTTATTTGTCTCTTTATAAAGATAATAGGTCTTCACGGCGTCTCCGCCGACGAGGCCCGGAAGAAATGTGTTAAAGAAAGAGCCGATGAGGTAAAAAGAGAAAAGCCTTTTCCCTTTGAATTCTTCAGGCAGCAGAAGCCTCCACCGTATGGATGAAACATATATAGAAAAAATATATATAAATATTACGCCGATAAAGGCAAGGGGATTTATGGTTTTAATGATTGTCAATACCTTTTCCACCCCTGTCTTTGAGAGCACGAAATAAAGCAGGCTGGAGCTTACAGCGAGCTTTAGGATAAGCAGGAGTATTTTATTCAGTTTCCGCGCCAATTATTTTCTTGATGACGTAAATAGGTTTTCTCTGGCTTTCGTGATACACCCTGACGAGCATTTCACCCAGCAGCCCCATGCCGATTAACTGTATTCCTACGATTATTAATAAAATTCCCAAAAGGAGCAGAGGCCTTCCACCTATTGGTTTTCCGAGAAATATTTTTTCCAGGCTGAGATAAAGGGATATGAAAAAGCCTGCTGCGCCGCTGAATAATCCGATAGGGCCGAAGAACTGCAGAGGCTTTGTTGAAAAACTCTGGAGAAATTTAACGGTTATAAGGTCCAGAATTACTTTCATGGTCCGGGACAGCCCGTATTTTGACTTTCCTCTGAGCCTCGGATAATGGGTTGTCTCTACCTCTGCCACGCGGACGCCGTACCAGCTTGCAATTGCCGGGATGAACCTGTGCATCTCGCCGTACAATTTCAAATTCTTGATGACTTCTCTCCTGTATGCCTTGAGGGAGCAGCCGTAGTCGTGCAGTTTAACTCCGGTTACCTTGCTTATAATCCAGTTTGCAAGCATTGAAGGAAGCCGCCTGGTAATGAATGCATCCTTTCTTTTTTTTCGCCATCCGCTGACCAGGTCGTTGTCTTTTATCAAGTCAAGAAGTTTAGGGATGTCCGCCGGGTCGTTCTGGAGGTCTCCATCCATTGTTACAACTATATCTCCTCTTGCGAAATCAAAGCCTGCTGCAAAGGCTGCGGTCTGCCCGAAATTTCTTCTCAGGCTGAGCACGACGACTTTTTTGTCTCCTGCCTGAATCCCTTCAAGTCCTGCTAATGTTTTGTCATTGCTTCCATCGTCAACATAGATTATTTCATAGCCGCATCCGATACGTTCAAGCGTCTCCGTGAGCCTCTGATGCAGGACGGCTATGTTTTCTTCTTCGTTATATAGAGGTATTACAACAGAAACTTTCATCAGTAGCTGTTTATCCCTTTCTGCGGCATCCCCTTAAAGTTATAGCATGTGAATATAGAGTAGTCTCTGAGCTTTTTGTCTTTGCTGTAAACATTAAGGACCTGCTTTTCGCATCTGTCAAATGCCGTCCCGACTGTTTCAGGCATTTGCACATTGTCTATTGTAACAAAAATCGCATTAAAATTGATGAGTGTATCAAACCCGGGCCAGAGGTCATACTGGTTCATTCTTCTTCCAAGATTAACGCAGTAGGTAATGGGCTGTCCCTTTACATAGAAGGCAAGCTCGCTTGAGACCTGATATTTGTCGGAGAAAATAAAGAATTGCCCCTTTTTTGAGAGACCTTCAGACACTCTGCTTACCTCTACGCCGAGTTCTTTCCATCCCCTGGTCCTGGCTGTCGGGTCCAATTTAGGCGGCAAATTAACAATGGCAGGATAATGCGCAATTACCGTGATTATCAGTGAAATGAAAACACCGGCGATTACCGTCCACCGCACCCATTTTTTTATGCCTTCCCATCTGCTGATGAACACAGCAGAAAAGGCGATAAACCCGGTCGCATAAGCAGGAAGCGCCCAGTTTGCCTGCACCTTGCCCTGAAAACTCTTAAGCAGGAAGAAAACAATTATGGGGACAGAAAAAAAGAAAAGGAAATTCCCGCTATATTTATCTGACAATCCACTCAACCTGTCATTCCGAGCGTAGCGAGGAATCTCATCTTTAGCGATTGCTTTGTCGTCCCCCGATATTATCGGGAGACTCCTCGCAATGACATTTTCATTCTCCTTTGTATCTCCTTGCGGCATGATTGTTTTATTTTTAAGTTTAAATAATGAATACATTATAAGTACAAAAATTATTGGAGTGATTATCCCGAGCTGCGAGCCTAAGAATTCAGAGAAGTCCTTTAACCACTGCTCGCTGATTATGGACCACTGGCCGCTGATATGCGCCTGACCTGCTGTATGCCTTAAAGTAACCCAGTCATGCCCTGCGTTCCAGATAATAACAGGGCTGAAGATGATGAGGCTTAAAGCAAGGCTTATATAAGGCTCTTTTGTAAGGAGAATCCTTCTGCGCTGCTTTGAGGTTAGAAGGAAAAGCAGCGCGCAGATGTAAAAAAAAGCCATTGTGTATTTTGTGAGAAGGCCCAAACCAATGGAGACGCCGAGGAGAAGCCAAAGACCGTAATGCGTAATGCGTGATGCGTGATGTGCATTTTCTTTTAACTCATTACTCATTACGGATAACGCATCACGATTTATTGCTCTCCAAAACAGATAAAGCGACAATACCCAGAAAAATATAAACGGCGAGTCTATTGTAAAAAGCGCTCCGTATGCAGAATAAAGCGGAATAATCTGCATTAATAATGCGGCTGCTAATCCAGTCCTTTTGTCAAACATTTTTTTACCGAGCAGATATATAAAGATACTGCTGAGCGCAGAGGATACGACAGCCATTATCCGTATGCCGAGCACATTGTCTCCGAATATAGCTGTGCCGAATGCTATGAGGTAAGCAATTATCGGGCCCTTTGAGTAGTAGCTTAAATCAAGCCTTCTGGACCATTCCCAGTAATGCGCCTCGTCAGGGCTCAGGTCCATAACGCCGTGTGTGATGTAATAAATGCGGAAAAGGCTCATCCCCAGCAGAGAGATTAGAAGCGCGGTGCTATAGGGTTTAGACTTGTATCTGACAGACGCCCATTCATAAAACTTGATTACAAGGATAGAGACAGCAATGCCTATCAATGCTCCGACAAGCACATCAGACGGATAATGAACACCGACGTATACCCTGGATAAGCCTACGAGCAAAGCCGCTGTCAGCGCTGTCCACCGCACCCATTTTCCCGACAGGTATGACAAGGCAAGTATAATTGCGAATGAATTAGCGGCATGATTTGAAGGCATGGAAAAAGAATTAGTGCAGCCTACAAGTGTCCTTGCGCCTTCCAACACATGGCAGGGGCGTATTCTCCCTATGAGATGCTTCAATATATTTGCTGTCCAGTCAGAGAGCGCCACAGATATGATTGTCAGGACTATCGGGATTAGAGCCTTTTTTTTATTTTTTATTATGAGCCACGCCATTAAAATCAGAATGATGAAATAATACCTGTCGGTAATAACCGGCATGGAGACGTCAAAGACAATGTTCTGCAGTCCTCTGTTTATCAACTGAAACAGAGCTGTGTCAATTTCACGAAGAATTTCCAACACGGTGTTATATTATAAATGTAATATCTTTTTTTATTCCACAGATGCGATTCTTGACAAGCATTTTGGAGTGTGAGATAGTATTTTTATGGCAAGCGCGCCTCTATTGTTTAACTGTATTTGATACTGTCAGAAGCGCAAGAATAGGCGGTATATCAATAAATGAGAAAGAAAATCGTTTTATCATTTTTATATCGTCGTCCTGCGAGCGCATTACAGGCTAAATTCATAAAGGACCCTGATATTAGAAGCAGGATTGTCTATTCTCAGGACAAGGATTTATGGAAAAGGCACCTATCCGGTTTCAAATCGCCCCGGCACGAAGAAATAGAATTTCGCATTGTTACAAAGAGCGGAGAGATTAAATGGCTCTCCCATTTATGCGCTCCTATATATGAAAATGACGTCTTTCTCGGCAGGCGCGTAAGCAACCGGGACATTACTGACAGGAAAGCGCTTGAAGAACAGTTAATGCATTCCCAGCGGCTTGAATCCATAGGCACGCTTGCAGGAGGCATAGCGCACGACTTTAACAACATCCTGACAGCGATAACAGGCTACGGCTACATACTGAAGATGAAAGCAAAAGAAGGAGACCCGGCGAAGACCTACATAGAACAGATATTGGCCTCGGCAGATAGGGCAGCCGACCTGACACAAAGCCTTCTTGCCTTTAGCAGAAAACAGATAAGCGCTCCCGAGCCTGTAAAACTGAAAGCGGTGATAGAAAACGCAAAGAGGATAATTCAGAGAGTAATCGGAGAAAACATAGAACTAAGGACAGAGATTTCAGGAGAAGAACTCACCGCAATGGCAGACTCCGCGCAAATGGAGCAGGTATTGGTAAACCTGTGCACAAACGCAAGAGACGCCATGCCCGAAGGCGGGATACTGGCAATAAAAGTGAAGAGGGTATCAGGGGGCAAAATACGGCAGGCGCTTGTTACAGGGATAGATGCCATAAACATAGAGCAGGACAAAGGCTATGCCGAGATTTCAGTAATAGACACAGGCACAGGCATGGATGAAAAGACAAGAGAGCACATATTTGAGCCCTTTTTTACCACAAAAGAAGTTGGCAAAGGAACCGGGCTGGGGCTTGCAATGGTCTACGGCATAATCAAACAGCACCACGGACACATAAGCGTAGAGAGCGAAGAAGGCAAAGGCACAGCCTTCAGGATATATCTGCCCCTCATTTCCGATTCCGGATTGCGGAATTCGGATTTAAAATCCGAAATTCAAAATCTAAAATCAGGAATGGGTGAGACCATACTCCTTGCAGAAGACGAAGAAGCAGTAAGGGCGCTGTCAAAGACAGCGCTTGAAGAATTTGGCTACAAGGTAATAGAGGCCAGCGACGGACAGGAGGCAGTAAGCAAATTCATGGAGAACAAAGACCGGATAGACCTTTTCCTGACAGACATAGTAATGCCGGGGATGAACGGCAGAGAGGCATACGAGAGAATAAAGAAAATAAAGCCCAGGCTGAAAGTGCTTTTTGCAAGCGGCTATCCGTCAGACTTCACGCACAAAAGCGAGATACTTGCGGAAGGGTTGGATTTTATCGGCAAACCTGTTTCTCCTGACAACCTTCTGAAAAAAGTAAGAGAGGTGCTGGACACACCAAAGTAGCAATAGACAGGATTGGCTTTCGCTTCCGAAGATATTTTTCTGTCGTTCTAAGGCTCATTCCGCTACATCCGCAAAACTCACCCTTCGGGCTCAGACAGTTGCGGCTGTTAGCGCTTCATCTCGCCAAGAACGAAAACGAAAAATCTCTAATGTCGCTCAAACCAATCCTGTCTATCGGCAGAGTTAGGTAATATGCTTTTCTTGACAGTTTCTCATAGATAAATTCATAATATCATTCATATTCCACTATTTACTGAGGGAGGCTGGATTGGACAGGGTTCTCAGCGGAATGCAGGCAAGCGGCAGGCTTCATCTTGGAAATCTCATCGGAGCGCTTCAGAACTGGGTGCAGCTTCAGGAAAAATACGACTGTTTTTATTTCATTGCAGACTGGCACGGACTTACCACAGGATATGAAAAGCCCTCTGTAATTAAGGAATCAACAAACGACCTTCTGATTAATTTCCTGGCCGCCGGGCTGGACCCTGATAAGTGTACAATATTCCTTCAATCAAAGATTCTCCAGCATGCTGAACTCCATCTTTTACTTTCTATGGTTACGCCGTTGGGCTGGCTTGAAAGGGTTCCCACATATAAAGAAAAACAGCAGGAACTGAAAGACCGGGATTTATCCACCTATGGGTTTTTGGGATACCCGCTGCTTCAGACAGCGGACATCATCATTTACAAGGCTAAGTATGTTCCTGTCGGGGTTGACCAGGTGCCTCACCTTGAGATTTCAAGAGAGATTGCGAGAAGGTTTAACTACCTTTACGGTAAAGTTTTTCCTGAACCCGAGGCGCTGCTCACAAAGTTTCCGAAGGTTCCGGGCCTTGACGGAAGAAAGATGTCAAAGAGTTATAACAATGCAATCTATCTGTCAGACTCGCCTGAGGCGGCTGAACAGAAACTCATGACGATGATGACAGACCCAGCGAGGAAAAGAAGGACGGACAAAGGCGCTCCTGAACTTTCGCCTGTTTTCCAATTGCATAAGATTTTTTCTTCAAAGGAAGAGCAGGACGAGGTGGCCGAAGGCTGCAGGACTGCGGGCATAGGGTGCATTGACTGCAAAAAGATACTTATAAAGAATATCTTTAAGGCGCTTGAGCCCATCTGGCAAAAACGCTCTGAACTCATTGCAAACCCGAAGGCTGTTACGGAAATAATAGAGAGAGGCGCTGAAAAGGCAAGGAAGGCGGCTGAGGAGACGATGGTTATTGTGCGCGAGGCAATGGGGCTGGGTTGAAAACAGTCGAGCAGAAATATTGCTTTCAAAACAACTTTATTCATGATAAGCAGGGCTGCCTTTCGTTTCCTGCGAGATTTTTCGACAGTTCTAAACTCATTCCGCTACATCCTCGAAACTCGACCTTTGGTCTCAGACAGTCGAGGATGTGGCCGCTGCATTTCATTAAGAACCGTTACCGAAAAATCTCGAAAGTCACTCAAAACAACCCTGCTTATCGGCGAAAAAATCGGCTCAAATTTTATACGCTGTCTTTTTTAGTATCCTTGTTTATCTTTTCTTTGTTCCTCCCTTTTTCAGCTTACTCCTTTATGCCCGACACTGAGATTGCTGTTTTTCAGAAACAAATAGCCGATAAGCCTGTCGGCGAGCGAATTGCGTTTTGGGCTGAAAAGTTTGTCGGCGCTCCTTATGATACTGACCCCATTGGAGAATATGTT
>Ga0100400_1000024_pt1 | contig 93120 bp, 89 predicted proteins | sample CryGeymeta201524_FD_80420 | JGI IMG/M metagenome (GOLD analysis project Ga0100400, IMG submission 80420) | Groundwater microbial communities from Crystal Geyser aquifers in Utah, USA - Crystal Geyser metaG 2015-24 | ecosystem: Environmental > Aquatic > Deep subsurface > Groundwater | place: USA... | reverse complement strand
TCTTGCCCGAGCCCGACCGGCCCAGCACCACGCAGAATTCCCCGTTCGGCACGTCGAAGCTGACGTCGTCGAGCGCGCGCACCCCGTCCGGAAACCGCCGGACAAGGGAAGTGAAGGAGAGGTGCGGCTGCACCCCTCCCCCAACCAGCGCAGGATTTGCGCGGGCCATCAGTTGGCCGCCTTGGCCAGGATCGCCGTGCGCAGATCGCCCGACACGCCCGACAGCACGACCAGCGCCGGCGCCATCATGTCCTCGGAAATCGAGGCATCGTAGCGGTCAACCTTGCCGCCGCCGTAGCCGCGGATCATGTCCGGGTTGACGCCGGGGGCCTCGTGCACCGTGTTGAAGGCGTTGCGCAGCGCCGCCTTCACCTCGGCCGACAGTTTGGTGGACATCGCCAGCGGCGGGTTCGGGATCGGGTCCGACTTGACGATCGCCATGAACTTCGTCGGGTCCAGCGCGCCCTGGTTCATCGCCTTCTCGAAGCTGTCGAACGAGGCGGCGGCGGCAGCGACCTGGCCTTCGGCCAGCGCCTTGAGGCTGTTGGCGTGGCTGCCGGTCATCCGGATCGCGCCCAGATCGTTCACCGGGTCGAGACCCGCGGTGACGATCATTGCCACCGGATAGACGAAGGACGAGGTCGAGTTGGCGTCGCCAAATGCGACATCCTTGCCCTTCAGGTCGGCCACAGTGGCGATGCCGCTGTCCTTGGCGGTGAAGATCCCCGAGAAATAGGTCGAGTTGCCATGATGCACATCCACCGCCAGCAATTCGGCGCAGCCGCGCTCTTTGGCGGGCAGGTAGGAGGCCGGGCCGAACCAGGCGATTTCCACCACGTCGCCGCAGATCGCCTCGATCACGTTGCCATAGGACTGGCCGACCTTGATGTCGAAATGCAGGCCGGTGGATTGCGTCACCGCGTCGAACAGCGGCTTGAAGTCCGCTTTGGTGCCGTCTTCGGTGCCGCCATCGGCGGGAACGAGCATCACGCGATAGGGATTTGCGGCCGTGCCATCGGCTTGTTGCGCGACGGCGCCGGTGATAGAGATGAATGTTGCGGCTGCAGCCGCAACGAAGGTCTTGAGAAGGGACATGGTTTCTTCCTCGGTTGGAGTTGATTGACTGGAGAGTCAGGGTTGCAGCCGCACCTCAGTCCGGCGGCGGGTCTTCCGTAGCCCAGCCAGGCTCGGCCACGGAAAGCTGGATGTGATCGCCACGGAACTGGCTGATCGCATATTCTTGCACCTTGCCGCATTCGCGGCAGGCGTTCACGCCCTTGACGCGCAACACCGGCTGGGTGCGTGGCATCCTCAGGGCGATCGCGTCCTCGGGCAGCGGCAGGCGCGTGGTGATCAGGCTCTCGACCCGGTCGAGCGTGACGCCCGCCGCCTCGCGCAGATGGCGCGTCAGTGATCCACCCTCGTAGGTTCGCGCCGCCTCTGCCGCAGCCCCTGTCAGAAAATGCAGCGTGACGGCGTAGGGAACGTCGCCGTCGCCGCGCAGGGTGCGCAGACGCAGGACGGGCGTGCCCTCAGCGACGCGCAGCCGCCGCGCGAACCCGCCCTCGGCGACGATCTCGGCCCGGTCGAGCAAGGTGACACGTGCCGTGCGACCCGACGCCGCCAGCCGCTCCGTAAAGCGCGTGTCGCGGCCGATCCCGTAGACCAGCCCCCGCGCCAGCACCCGCGTGCCGCGGCCATGCACCCGCTCGACCAGGCCTTCCGCGATCAATTCGTCGACGGCCCGGCGCAAGGTGTGCCGGTTGACGCCGAAACGCGCCGCCAGCTCCGGTTCGGCGGGCATCCAGTCGCTCTCGTCGAGCGACCGCTCGATCTCGCGACGCAGCGCGTCCGCTATCTGAGCCCAGACGGCAATTCCGGAATGTCTGACAAGCTGTGGCAACGGCCCCTCCGAATCTCGATGTAGAGACGTCTAGATGAGTTGCATGACGTGCTTATGACGGACGGCATTCTTCGCTGTCCCGCACGTCGGAGGGGCGGTCGATGGAGATCGCCGGCGCGTTCGAGCACCTGAATGCTGGCGACCGTTGTGTCGAGGGAGTTCCCACGCGGCATGGTTTCTCTTGCCGCGGAGACGATCCCCAGGACGAGGATGATAGTCGGCATCTTGACAGCGATGCATTCGGGGAGGCGGGGTTCAGTCGCCGTGAAGCGCCGGGCGACGGCCCATTGGTGGTGGATTTCCAGCATCGCAACGCCGACGAGGCGGATGATCGCATCGTTGTTGGCGAAGATACCGATATCCCCCGAATCGATATCAGGCCACATCGCAAGATTGACGTTCCCGATCAAGCCGCCGCCTCTGCGTCCAGAACACCAACCCGAGCAGCAGGAGAGCCGGCAGGAACAACAGTTCTTTTGGCGTCTGGTTGGCTGGTGTCAGGAGCGACGTGATCTCGACCGGATCGTCGCCGTAAAAATCAAAGCGCGCGAGCCGTTTCGAGACCGGCTTGCCCAGCATGGGTTCATCCAGGATCAGGCGTGTGCCGTCAGAGGCATAGAGCAGACCCAAGGTGTCAAGCCGCGTTCGTGCGTCGCCTTCGGCGATGTCCAGCACGATGGTCATCTCTCTCAGGTCACGCGCGGTGTAGCCAGGCCCGCGGATCACCGCGCGAAGTTGCGATCCTGCCGGGGCAGCGGCGATCACGGTTTCCAGTTCGGTCGCCTCGATCCGGTGAAAGGGCGGCTGCATCATGTCCATGAAAAAACCGGGCCGGAACAGGGTGAAGGCCACCAGCAGCAGCGCGACCGTTTCCCAGATCCGGTTCCGGGTGATCCAGAAACGCATCGTGGCCGCCGTGAACACCAGGATGCCGATCGTGGAAATCACGAAGACGAAAACGGCATGGACCGGGGTGACGTCGATCAGCAGAAGATCGGTGTTGAAGATAAAGACGAAGGGCAGCGCAGCCGTGCGCAGCGAATAGAAGGAGGCCATCAGGCCGGTTCGGATCGCATCGCCACCCGAGATCGCTGCGGCTGCAAAACTTGCCAGTCCTACAGGTGGCGTAACATCGGCCATGATCCCGAAGTAGAACACGAAAAGATGTACGGCAATCAGCGGCACGATCAACCCGGACTGCGCCCCGAGTTCGACCACGACCGCGACAGTCAGCGACGACACCACGATATAGTTTGCCGTCGTGGGCAATCCCATGCCCAGGATCAGTGACAGGAGCGCCACGAGCACCAGCATAAGGATCAGGTTTCCGCCCGAGAGATACTCGACGAACTCCGCCAGCACCTGGCCAAAGCCGGTCAGGGAAACGGTGCCAACGATGATGCCCGCCGTCGCCGTGGCAAGGCCGATGCTGATCATGTTTCGCGCGCCAAGGATGAGACCTTCGATCAGGTCCATGCAGCCTTGCCAGACCCGGCCGGGCAGGTTGCCCTCGCCGCGAAACAGGGCCTTGAGCGGTTTTTGCGTCATGAGGATGAAGAAAAGCAGCGCGCTGGCCCAGAAGGCCGACAGGCCCGGCGATTTGCGTTCGATCATCAGGAAATAGACCAGCACCACGATGGGCAACAGGTAGTGCAGCCCCGCCTTGTAGATGCGCGATACATCCGGCAGGGCGATGGCTTCGGCGTTCGGATCGTCCGGCTCCAGATCAGGCACCCCCGCAGCGATGAAAGTCAGACCCAGATAGGCCACCGCCACCATCAGCGACAGGATCCAGGCCGCCCCGTCGGGCACCAGCGACGTCACCAGCATCACCGGATATTTTACCGCATAGCACAGCAGCGCGAACCCGGCGAAAAAAGCAAACATCCCGCCGACGGTCTTTGCCATCGACACCGATCTGGCGCCGATCGTCGGCATCCGGTTCTTCACCGCCTCGAGATGAACCATGTAAAGCAGCGCAATATAGGAGATGGTCGCCGGCAGGAAGGCGTGCCTGATAACCTCGACATAGGAGATGCCAACGTATTCCACCATCAGGAACGCGGCCGCCCCCATCACCGGGGGCATGATCTGACCGTTCACCGAGGACGCGACCTCAACCGCACCTGCCTTCTCGGCGGAAAACCCGACCCGTTTCATCAAGGGGATGGTGAACGTGCCGGTCGTGACGACATTTGCCACCGATGAGCCGGAAATAAGGCCCGTCGCCGCCGATCCGACCACGGCCGCCTTTGCCGGACCGCCGCGCAGATGCCCCAGGGCGCCGAAAGCCATCTTGATGAAGTAGTTCCCGGCGCCGGCCTTGTCGAGCAGGGCGCCGAACAGCACGAAAAGAAAGACGAATTTCGTCGAGACCCCGAGCGCGATGCCAAAGACGCCCTCAGGCGTGATCCACATGTGGGACATGGCCTTGCGAACGCTGGCCCCGGCCCAGCGGATCTGGTCGGGCACGAGGTCGGAGGCGCCAAAGAAGACATACAGCAGAAAGGCCACAGCAAGCGCCACCATCACCGAGCCAAGGGTCCGGTAGGCCGCGATTAACAGCAGCACGAGACCGGCAAGCGCAAAACCGGCGTCGGTCTGGTCTGCAACGCCCCCGGTGCCTGCGATCTTGCCATAGAAGAAGTAGCCGTAAAGGGCGCAGGACGCGCCTGCGATGGCCAGCACCCAATCATAGGCTGGCACCTTGTGGCGCGGCGCCGACCGCCACAGCGGATAGGCCATGGCCGACAGGAACATCGCAAAGGCCAGGTGAATCTGGCGCGAATTGTTGATGAGGTCAGAGGTCAGCAGATATGGCGCCCAGGGGCTGGCCAGAACAATCTGATACAGCGACCAGCCCAGCGCCACCGCAGCCACGAACAGGCCGACGCCACCGCGCGTCATGCGCGCGCCGCTGTCGGATGCGGCAACGATATTCTCGATATCCGCCTCGGTGAAGGACTGTTTCTTGAAGTTTTCCAAGTGCTTACCGTTTTCACACTGATCGGCGGATGATCGTTCCGGAGGGGTCGGATGGCCGGGGACCATGATCAGGCGCCCGGTGTGACGCGACAGGGCGCGGCTACTTCAGCCAACCACGTTCCTTGTAGTATTTCACGGCGCCGGGGTGCAGCGGTGCGGTCAGGCCTGCCGAGATCATCTTTTCCGTTTCGAGATTGGCAAAGGCAGGGTGAAAGCCGCGGAACGTATCGATGTTGTCGAAGATCGCCTTCACGAGAATGTAAACCGCCTCTTCGGACACATCCGCCGACGTCACCACCGTCGCGACAACGCCGAAGGTTTCAACATCCTTGTCAGATCCCTTGTACATGCCCCCCTTGATGACGGCCGAACTGAAGAAGCTGTTTTCGGCGATCAGACGATCCACCGCGTCGTTCTTGATCTCGACCATGACCGCGTCACAGGTTGACGTAGCTTCCGACAATGTGCCGGCGGGATGGCCGGTGGTCATCACGAAGGCGTCGATCTGGTTGTCACACAGGGCGGCGGATTGCTCGGCAACCTTCAGTTCGGTCGCGAGCGCGAAGGTGGCGTTGGTCCAGCCCATTTCGGTCATCAGCATTTCCATGTTGGTGCGGGTGCCGGACCCGAGCGGACCAAGGTTGACGCGCTTGCCCACCAGATCGGCCAGCTTTGTTATCCCGGAATCGGCGCGCGCCACCACGGTAAAGGCCTCGGGATGCAGCGCCAGCACCGAGCGCAACCCCTCGTAGGGGCCGGTCTCGGCGAATTTGTCCGTTCCGTTCAGCGCGTGGTATTGCGAGTCCGATTGCGCGATGCCGAATTGCAGTTCGCCTTCGCGGATCGTGTTGATGTTATAGATCGACCCACCGGTGGATTCGACCGAACAGCGGATACCGTGTTCCTTGCGGTTCTGGTTGACCAGTCGGCAGATGGCGCCGCCTGCGGGGTAATAGGCGCCGGTGACGCCTCCCGTCCCGATAGTGATGAATTGATCCGCATGTGCGGCGCCGGCCAGAATGGCGGTCGCCATGGCTACCGGAAGGGTCAGTCGCTTGAAGATCGTCATGGTTGTGGTCTCCCTATGGTTTGATCGTTTCGTTATGGTCTTTGCTTTGCGCCGAATTGTCGTTCTCGGTCTTGGTGCGCCGCGGCTCGGTCATGCGACTGACGCGACGATCTGTATTTCTACCATCGCGCCGCCGGGCAGATTGGCGACTCCGATGGCGCAACGGCTGCACAAGCCGCGGTCCTCCAGTTCTTCGCGCAGGAACTCTGACGCGAAATCGGCGACCTTGCTGTGCTCGGTGAACCCCGTCTCGGCCACGACATAGACCGTCATGGTCAGGATGGAGGCGATGGCCTCGCCGCCGTCCAGCGTCGCCTCGACGGCGCGCAGGGCGTTGGCGCAGGCCAGGCGCGCAGCCGCGCGCGCCGCACCGATGTCATCGCGTCTCACCGGCCCGGTAAACTGCATGACGCCGGCTCGACGCGGCGTCATACCCGCCGAATAAACCGTGCTCCCATGCCGTCTTGCGGCGACATAGTCCCCTTGCGGGATCGGTGGATCCTCGATGGCCGCCCCGGTCAAGCGCGGTATCTTTCCACCAGGGCCGCGATTCGGGTGACGGCGGCGGCGGTCGCCTCGCGGTCCTGCGAGAAGTTCAGCCGGATGTTGCGCCCGGCGTGGGGGCTGAATTCGGTTCCGGGGGTCACGACCACACCAGCCTGCTCGCGCAGCGCCGTGACGAAATCGGCGGGGGCAATCCGCAAGGCCGGCAGTTCGGGAAAAAGATAGCTGCCGGCGTCCGGCGTCCGGATGCGACAGCTGTCAATGCCCCGGAAAAGCCGCAGGACATCGTCGCGGATGGCCTGGTGCGCCGCGATCCGCGCGGCCATCCACCCTGCGGGTTCCGCAAACCATGTCCGCAGAACCGCCTGCGAATAGGCCGGCGCGCGCAGCGAGACGATGCCCTGAAGCTTTTCCATCCGCTCGATGATCTGCGCGGCACCGAAGGCGATGCCAAGCCGATAGCCGCTGAGCGATTCCGTCTTGGACGGGCCCATGATCGTGATGACTTGGTCCGGATCTACAGCCCGCGCCCGCAAATGCGTGTAGGTCGAGCCCGCATAAAGCAGCCGGGAGTAGAGCTCATCGGCAATGACGGTGACCCCGTAGCGGCCCGCCAGCGCCGCGATGGCGTCAATCTCGTCGGCCGAATAGACAACGCCGGCGGGGTTGTTGGGGTTGGAGAACAGGAAAACCCGCGCCCCCGCCCGGAACGCATCTTCGAGTTGGTCCAGATCCAGCCCCGCCCGCCCGGAGGTCATGACATAGTCCATGCGCACGGGCAGCATCTCGCCCTCGAAGAACTCCACCAGCTTGCGGTTGGCGTAATAGTCCGGCTGGACGATGGCCACTTTGTCCCCGGCCGCCACCGTCGCCGCAATCGCCAGGAACAGCGCGCCCTGGCTGCCCGGTGTGATGATCAGCTCTTCCTTGGCATTGACCGGTGCGCCGGTGAAATCGGCCAGACGTCCGGACAGGATGGTCCGGATCTCCTCCGCGCCCCGATACAGCGTGTAGGCAGCCCCGGCGTCCACCGCTGCGGCAAAGCACGCGAAGGACTCCGCAGAGGGCGGATGCGCAACGACATCGCCGTGCGAAAAATCCACGGCGCGACCGGGCAGGATATCGCCCACCAGGAACGCCGCAGCGTCAGCGGAATGGCGCGCGTGCTGACCCGGCGAGAAACGGTTGCCCAGCTTTTCGAATTTTTTCGCGACGGTCATGATGGATCCTCTTGTGCCTCGTTGCATGCACTAGACACGCCTTCTTGAAAGAAGAAAAACTATTGTTTTTTGATTCAAAAGATAGAAAATGCAACGTATGGATACGCGGTTCCTCGAAACCTTCATCATGGTCTGCGACTGCGGGTCGATCGCAGGGGCGGCGCGACGGCTGAACCTGACCTCGGCCGCCCTCTCGCAACGGCTGCGCGCGCTGGAGGACGATCTGGGGCACCAGCTTATCGTGCGGGCCGGACGCACCGTGCAGCCGACCGAGGAAGGTCTGGCCATCCTGGAGCCGGCCCGATCCCTGATCGAATTCACGCGGGATCTGCGCGCGATTGCCGCCAATGGCGCACCTGCTGGCCAGTTGCGCCTTGGGGCGACGGCGACAGCGATGACCGGGATCCTTCCCGGCGTGATCGCCAATCTGAGCACTGCCTATCCCGACCTCGAATATTTCGTGCGACCCGGATCGTCGGTGGACCTTTATGATCGCCTGCTGGAGGGCGAACTGGATGCCGCCATCATCGTCAAACCCAGCTTCGCGCTACCCAAATCGGTCGACTGGCTGACCATCCGGAACGAGCCGCTGGTCCTTCTGGCACCGCATGGGGTCGCGACCGACGATCTGCCGGCGCTGTTTGCCCGGATGCGGTTCATCCGATACGACCGCAACCAATGGGGTGGCCAGATTGTTGACAGTTTTCTTCGCAGCAGCGGACTGGTCGTGCACGAATGGCTTGAACTGGATGCGCTCGACGCAATCGCAACCATGGTTGATCGCGGGCTTGGCATCGCCATCGTTCCCGATTGGGGCACGCCCTGGCCCGAGGGCCTGCGCCTGAGCAAGACCCGCCTTTCTGATGGAGAACTGCGCAAGACGGGCGTGATGTGGCCGCGGACAGGAATGCGGCATGCCGCGGTTATGGCGTTGGTCACGTCCTGCACGCATTTCGCCCGACTGGACCGCCCCGGGTTTGCCGGAGAGTGACTTGTTTAACGCCTGGACCACCATATCGAGCTTGTCCAGATTTTCATAGAACGCCTCCTCTGCTTATGCGGGTGGGACGTAGGCATGTTCTTCTGGTGTTCGAGCAGGTGCCGTGGCACTTCGTGATCCGCTTTGTCGTGCTGGCAACCGGGTTCGGGCTGGTGTTTCCGGTGCTGATCCTGCGGGTGCGCAAGGGCTTGGCCTATGCCTGGGCCCTGCATTGGGGCTATTATGCGCTGACCATCTTTCTGGATCGCGCTCTGGGGCGCGCCACCGTGGGGGCCTTTTCCAATCCCCTCTTTGGCGGTCGCTGAGCCAAGATCAACAGTAATCGCAAGGAGATACGAGGCCATGTGTGAACTTCTCGGCCTCTCGAGCAGTCTTCCCGCCACGCTGAACTTGTCGCTGGCACGACTGGCCGAACATGGCGGGCCGCCGACCTCGATCCGCGATGGCTGGGGCGTTGCCTGGTATGAAGGTGCCGACATCCGACTGATCAAGGATGCCGGGGCCGCCGATACCAGTGACTGGCTGCGCTTTATTGGTCAGCATGATCTGCGCAGCACCATCGTGATGGCCCATATCCGCAAGGCCACGATGGGCGCGCCCACCTATCGCAATGCGCAGCCTTTCGTGCGTGAGCTGGCGGGGCGTATGCACAGTTTTGCCCATAACGGATGGCTGCCCGGCATCCTCAAGACGCCCGGTTTTCAGTCACCCCGTTTCGCGCCGGTGGGCGAGACGGATTCGGAACAGGCATTTTGCGCCTTGCTGGACCGGCTGAGCACGATCTGGCGCACACCGGGTGACATCCCGCCGCTTGAACGCCGGCTTGAGATCGTGACGGCCTTCGCGCGTGAAATTCGAGCCCTCGGCCCCGCAAACTTTCTATACTCGGATGGCGACGCCTTGTTTGCGCATGGCGACCGGCGCAAGTCCTTGGCAATCGGCAACGTGACGGCTCCCGGCTTGGTCTTCTTGCAGCATCAATGTTCGTCTACCCATAGCGCGATCATCGCCAACGGCCTGTCCGTGACCGGGACGGATCAGATCATCACGCTTGTCGCCAGCGTCCCCCTGACCGCAGAGCCCTGGCAAGCGATGGCCGAGGGCACCGTCGCGGTTTTTCGAGACGGCCAGATCAACGTTAACCCTAGGACCGACTCCGCATGACGGTCGCGCAGATCGCCCGGCCGCGTTTTTGTCTGGGGCTGTCACGGATGTCTGAAGGTGTCACAATAGTTTTCTCGTCATGCTGTAACCAAAAAGGGAACCTGACATCAGAAGGAGTTTTCCATGCGCAGACTTTCAGTAGCCCTGCTTTCCACCTCGATCCTTGCCACTGGCGTGATGGCGCAGTCGATCGACAAGGTCGAGTGGATCGCCTCGAAACACCCCGAAACGCTTGCCGAAAAAGCCGAGATGTTCTCAACCGCGCATGTCCGCACCACATTTTCGGACGGGTCCGTGACCGAACAGCCGCTGACCTACGAACTGGTGATGACCAACCGCACCCGAATCGGCGCGAACGCCAGCCCCACCGCCACGCTCTATGACGAGGCGATGCGGCCGATCGCGGACCCCACCGACCCCACCCAGCCGCTGGTCTCCGAAGAGCCAGACGGCTCGATGCTGATCAATATCGGCGGCAAGCTCTATCTGGTGAACCAGTTCGAATATGACTGGCTGCTGGCCGATGGCAGCGAAGTGCGCGACCATGCCGGCTGGGCCTTCAAGCACGCCAACGGCAAGGACGGCAGCTGGGGCAACAACCTGCCCACCACGATGCTGCTGACCGAGGTCACGCAGGACCCCGACACCGGCAGGCTGACGCCCGTCGCGCAGCGCCCGATCGACTTTTCCGCCGTCGGCGGCCTCGTCTGGGCCTGCAACGCCAATACCACGCCCTGGGGCACTTTCCTGTCGTCGGAAGAGAACTACGGCGTCGATGCGCGTCAGGTCGAGGCTGACCGTGCGGTGGACCCCACCGGCCGCAGCGACGATCTCGGTGGGCTCACCCATCTCTATCACGGCGGCCGCAAGCTGGCCTCGCCCTACTGGCGCGGCATCACGCCGGAAATCCGCATCCGTGCCGATGGCTCGACCGAGGTGACCAAGCATTTTGCCATGGGCCGCGGCACTTATGAGCTCGCCCAAGTTCTGGGAGACCAGCGCACCCTCATCACCGCGCATGACGGCGAAAACCGCCACATGACGATGTTCGTGGCCGACCGCGCGGGCGATCTGTCCTCTGGCTCGCTCTACGCCGCGAAGCTGGAGCAGAAGTCGGCCGAAGCCGGTGGCAGTTTCGATCTGCAGTGGGTGAAGCTCGGCCATGCCAGCGATGACGCGATCATGGCTCTGGTCGAGGGCGGCATTACGTTCTCGGACATCTTCGAGGTCTCGGACGCGCCGACAGAGGGTTTCATCGAGGTCTTTGCCGGGTCGTCCAAGACGCCGGAATACCTCAAGGTGAAGAACGAGACCGCCGCAGCCTTCCTCGAAACCATGCGCTATGCCGCCTACAGGGGCGCCACGACCGAATTCAACAAGGCCGAGGGCCTGGCCTATGACCCCGAGGGCAAGCGCGCCTTCCTCGCCATCACCGACATCTCGAAGGGGATGGAAGAAGGCGCGGGCACGGGTGCCGCCGGCGACCACATCCGCCTGGGCAAGCTCAAGGCGGGCGGCGTCTATGCCCTGCCGCTAGCCGAGGGCCAGATGGACAGCGACGGCAACCCCATCGAAAGCGCCGATGTGCCGGTGTCGATGAGTGTGCCGCAGGGCCTTCTGGGCGTCGATCTCGCGGAGGCCGACGAATGGGGCGACACGGCCAGCGTCGATCACATCGCCAATGCCGACAACCTCTACTGGTCCTCGGCCTACAAGACGTTGTTTGTCGGCGAGGACAGTTCGTCCATGCGCCTCAACAACGTGCTCTGGGCCTGGCAGGACGGCATGACCGCACCGGTGCGGCTGCTGACCTCGCCGGCGGGGGCCGAACTGACCGGCCTGCGCATCCACGAGAACGTCGCCGGCCATGCCTACGGCCTGACCAACGCGCAGCATGTCGGCGATTTCAAGCTGGACGAGAAATTCCCGCTGCGCGATGCGCTGATGCCGGTGGTCGAGGCAAAATGGGGCAACCGCCAGATCGCGCCGCTGGGCTATGTCAAGGGTCTTCCGGTCGCGTCGATCGAAACCAACTGACGCGTTTTGATTGCGCCAAAGCGGCTGCCCGGTCTCCGGGCAACCTCTGCGTTTTCGCTCACGACCGCAACCGGTTCCGCAGCGCCGCAATCAACGCAATTGCAGACACGACCGTGGCGCCGACCGTCCAGGCCAGCACCGTGGCAAGCCCGCTGTCGTAATACCAGGTCGCGATGCTCGAGGCGATGAAGCCGATCTCGGTTGCGCCGAACACCACCGTCAGCCAGAATTGCAAGAGCGTCATGCGCTGTTCGGCGTGGGTCGTCAGGGTAAAGCTGACCATATCGAGGCGGTCTATGACAGCATCGAACAGGTTGGTAATGCCCAGAATGTCTTCGCCCGCCAGACTGACCTCGTCGCCAAACCGGGTGCCGGCCAGCGTCGTGCCGTAGTATTCCTCCAGCCCGGTCGCCACATCGGCGCGCAAGGCCAGCAGGCCATCGACCGTCGTCGGGGCAGAGCGGGTCAGCCGGTCGTGCAGGCCCTGCAACGCCGCACGCTCGATGCACAGCATCTCGACCGTGATCAGGAACGGCAATAGGCTGCGCGGCGCAAGGCCAAGGGCTGCGGCCTCGGCCGCCGTCTCATCGTGGCGGTCGTGCAGATCAAGCGCCGAGCGCCGCCCGATCAGCGACAGGCCACCGACCCGCGCGCAGGTATCGCGCGCCAGTTCATCGGCGACAACCGATGGTTTCAGCGCCCGGTCCTGCCGGTCGCGCCACAACAGACGCACCAAGGCCCCTGCTTCATCTTCAAGTAGCGGGTCAAGATCGGCCTCGGGCAGGCGCAGGGCGCAGACCGGCAGGTATTGGCCAAAGCCCGCCGTGCCCGACACCTGCACCGCCTGCGGTGCCAGCAGCGCCCAGATGCGGGCAACCGCCCGCCGGAGACGCGGCGCAACTGCAACTCGATCCGGCCATCGCCGGTCGGCGCGTTTGCTATGGAATAGGACCGCGACAGATGATCCGAGCCCGGCTGCCAGACTTCGATATACTGACCCGGCACAAACTCGCAGAAACACACCCCCGCCTGCATCGGGGCCAGCACCACATCCAGCACATCGGCGGTCAGTTGCGTCTTGGCCACAACCTTCAGCGTCACGATCCGGTCAGGATGCGGCACCGGGACCGTCGACGCCAGCACATCGTGGCGGGCGATGAGATCGTCCTCGACCGCATGGCGCACCTCGGCCAACCCCTCCAGCGACAGCACCGTCTCGATCGGCGGAAAGACGATGGCATGGGCCGGGCAGGTATTGGCGCAGGTGGTGCAGCCCACCATGCAGTTGAGCGGGTCCACCACCACTGGCTTCTTGCGGTCGAAGTCGAACCGATACACCAGACGGCTGCACCCGGTCACGCAGGTGCCGCAGCCGATGCAGACATCCTCCAGAATCGTCGGATTCCAAAAAATATTCTCGCGCGGAATCCCGTGCCAGGGCTTGGTGAATTTCGGATCGGGCATTGCTGGAAACCTCCGCTGCGACATCGGCCGACATGGCCGAATGAATCGGTAAGACAGATGGCCGCATGGCGCCCTGACCTCGATCAAGTAGACGGGCCAGATCTGCAAAAATGTCCCGCGCACAGCACAGGCCGCCGCACAGACCCTTGTCGGCGCCGATCCTGCTATTGTGCCTTCTTGATGTCGGCAAGCTGCCGTTCAAGATCGTCAACGCGGCGCTGGAGCGTTTCGATACGACTGGTCAGGGCAAACATGTCAAAGAAGGTCTCGTTCTCGACCGGCAGATCAAAACGATTGCCATAGTCGGCCCAGGACGCATCATAGACCCTGACATCCCGAAATCCGATGTCCTTCAACAGCGCAGCAGTGACCGAGGCGCGCGGGCTGGTGTGGCAATAGACGATCGTCTCCCGCGTGGGATCAAGCCCTGCGTAAAGATGCTTCAGATCTGCGATGGGCTTCAGCGCGAATCCGTCACGTCCAAGCGTGCTGTCGTTTTGCAGTTTGATCAGCGAGTCCGGATCGACCCAGTTCTCTTCATAGGGAATATTGATCGCACCGGGGATGTGGCCACCGCGCAGGGCACGGACATCGAGACCGGCAAATTCCTTTCGGGTGCGGACATCGAGGAGCTGAACGTCACGACGCACGAGGCTTGCGCGGACCTCGTCGGTAGACACGATCACGCCAGTCTTGCGGTAAAGATCAAGCGCAATCGGCTGCAAGGTCGTGGTCGCGGTATCAATCGGGCGGTCGCCGGAGCGCCAGTCGTCGATCCCGCCATGATAGACATGGACATCCCGGGCGCCGACCAGTTCGAGGGTCAGCAGGATGAAATAGGGGCACAGGTTGCCCTTGTTGCTGTAAAGCACGATTTCCCGGCCCGGATCGATGCCCCAGTCTTGCAGATGGTCGATGATCCGACTGATCGGGATGTAATCCCAGCTGACCGGCGTGCGCACCTGCGAACAGACCCGGGTGCCAAGGTTCACGGCGCCGGGAATGTGTCCGGCCTTGTAGGCCTCGGCATCGCGGATATCCCACAGGGTCGCTCCGCGGCCCAAGGCCTCGGTCACGGCGGCAGTGTCCACGATCCGGCCTGCCTGTGCAGGCAGAGCAAGGATCAGCGCCAGCCCCGCAGAGCACAAGGCGGAAAGGCTCCATCGTTTCATCCTGATCTCCTTTGCGTGTTGACGGGGCGATGGATTTCACCCCGCCGGGTTAGAAGGCAACTTGATAGAGAAGGCGAATGCCGAACCGATTATCCACACCGTCAAGCAGGCGGTTCGTCGTGCTGTCGGCGGACAGCCTGGGGGCGCTGTAGTCGCGCAGCTGGTAGCCTGCCATCACCTGCAAGGCTGGCGTGATCCGATAGATGCCGCCAAGGCTGAGCCCCTGAAAACGCACGGTGGTATTCGGATCGTCGGTTCCGCGGTTGAGAACATCGTAGCGGATCATCAGTTCCAGCGGCTCGATCGGCCGATAACCCAGATCGACATATCCGCCGTCAGACTCCGAGTCCGGCAGCACGTTGTAGCCCGCCACCAGCGTTCCATCGTTGCTGAGACGGCCCGGAATGGTGCCGCCGTCGGGTCCGTGATAGATCATTCCCCGGGCGACGATCCATTCGCTGCTGAGCGACCACCGCCCGTTGCGCAGACTGGCGCCGATACCCGCTCTGCGGCGGTCGAACTCCTGGGTGGTCTGCAATGGCCCGACCTGCAAGCTGCGTGTGCCGAACTGGCCCCAGGCATAGAGTTTCAGGCCATCGCGGTTGCGCCCGGTCCGGCCGAAAATCCGCTCCGAACTCCAGTAGAGATAGGTGTCGATGCCGGTTTGGGGGAGCGTCGGGTCAATGCCCGTCCCCAGACCAAGCATCAGCGCATAGGTGTGTTCCCACGCGCCGGTCTGAAAGGCGTCGAAGAGTTGCACGCCAATGTCGCGAAACCCGCTGACCGGTCCGAGATCAAGGTTCGGATCGCCGTTCACACTGCCATCCGAGCGAAAGTAGCGTTCCTGAACCATTTGCTGCGTGACATGCGTGCGCCAGATAAAGCGCTGCCGGGGAGACGCCGCCTCGTCCCCCAGCGGCTGACGGAACAGACCCAGCCGCAACCGCCCCTGCGGAAAGGCGTTCACGGTCACGCTGGCATCGATGGGGCGAATGTAGAGGTCGTCGTAATAGCCGCGCTCGTTGCGCAAGAGCTGATTGTCCCCGGCCAGCAACGTCGCGCGATAGCTGAGCGCGCCGTCCATCAGCCGCCCATGCACCGCCACGCCGGCCTGCGGGATTCGCAACACGGCGCCGTCGCCATATCGCGGGGCAAAACGGTTGAACTGATCGGGCTGCCCGCTCCAAGGCCCGGCAAGAAGAGGGGTATCCTGCGTGGTCTGGTATTCGAGGCTTGCAGAGACCGTAGCGCTGAACTTCGGCGCGCCCTCCGGCTCCACCGCATCCATCATCAGCCAGTTCTGGGTCTTTGCCTGCCCGTCAGCCGCCTTGACCGGCGCAGCCGCATATCCCAGCATGAGAAGGCACAAGAGGATGAGACAAGCAGAGGTAGCCCGCCCTCGCAGCCCGCAGATGACAGGATCTTGCCGGAAAGGCAAGCAGGACGCCGGGTTCCTTACAGCACGATCAAGGCGACAGACCAAACGGCGGCATCCGGTCACCCAAGCGCCACATCCGACGCTGGCATCGCTTGGAGTGATCTGGTTCATCTGGATATCCTCGTCCGGCCCCCCGTTCCGAGGCTTGGCAAGTGGCAGGTCAGAAACGCCGTTCACGTCCCGCACGAAGAAGCCAAGGGGAAAAAAGCACTCCGCAACAGTCAACATCATATCGGACGGCCACGCGATGACTTGGATCAACTCCCGCAAGGTCAATTCCGACCCCGACAAGGACTCTTGTGGATCGTCTGACAAATGCCATCACAACCCGTCTTCTGAACGGTCAAAAATCGGACGTCGTGGCGGATTGCCAGTCACGGACGGGCCGGTATCCGTGACCATGCCGAGGCCGGCGCGAAAGTCAGTCGCAAGCCCGCGCCTGATGTAAAGCGATTTCGAATTTACAGTAACAATATCAATAAAATACGTTAATTTATTGGCGGAGAGACAGGGATTCGAACCCTGGGTGGGGTTGCCCCCACAACGGTTTTCGAGACCGCCCCGTTCGACCACTCCGGCATCTCTCCGCGGGGGACTGGAGGAGGCGTTTAATCGCCTTTGCCCAAAGGGGCAAGGGGTTTTCCATTGTTTCACAGGATAATTTGCCTAGGTTGGGCGCAAGAGTGATTTGCGTGTTTTCGGCGCGCTGCAACACAAAGGATCGTCGGTATGTTCATTCCCCGTTCTCGCCTTGTGGCGCGCCTTGCGCGGAGCTTTGGTGCGGGCATTCTTTGTGCGGTTGTCGTGGCCGGATCGCTTCGGGCGGCGGATCGCGACCGGTTGGAGGCCTTTCTTGATGTCACCGGCTTTGGTGTGGCGCTCGACAGTATCGCGTTGGCGGCGTCGGATGCGCCGGCGATGCTGGGGCTGACCACCAGCGATTTCGGCGTGACCTGGAGCAAGGTCGCAAACGAGGTTTTCGACACCGGACACATGCGCGAGATGGGGTTGGATCTGTTGTCGGGAACCCTCGATGACGCGATGCTCAATCATGCGGCCGGCTTTTACGCCTCTGATCTCGGTCAGCTTCTCGTCGCCGTCGAGAACGCCTCGCATCTGGTGGAAGATGACGAGGCAAAGCGGGCAGAGGGTGAGGCACTGCTGGCGAAGATGGAGACCGAGCGCATCAATATTCTCGTCGCGATGGGGGAGGCGATCGACAGCGGGGATAGCGGCGTGCGGGCGGTGCAGGAGATCCAGGTGCGCTTTCTGCTGGCCGCGTCCTATGCCGGGGTGCTGGGATACGAGATCGACGAGGCGGCGCTGCGCGCGGTGATGGCCGAGGGCGAGGAGGCCCTGCGAGACGCCCTCGATGCCTCGGCTCTGGCGAATGCCGCCGCGACCTATCGGGATCTGTCAACGGAGGATTTGCGCGCCTATGTCGTCGCGCTGGAGGATCCGCTGATGCAACAGGTCTATGCGTTGATGAACGCGGTGCAATACGAGATCATGGCCAACCGGTTCGAGGTTCTGGCGGGACGGATGGCCGAAATGCAACCCGTGGAGGATCTTTGACATGCGCTCGGTCGTGGCGGGCGGTGATCGTGCGCTCTTTGCCCGCGAAGACGCGATCCACGAGGATCTGACCTATCGTCTGGGCCGGGCCGTCGTGGCGCAGATGCAGAGCAAGGATTTATAGGCCGCAGGGGGGGATTGCGCGGCCTCGGCCCCTTGACTTTCACACGCCGGTGCCGCATTAGCAGCGCACCCGGCGGGATGATCCTGCCGGGTTTGGTTTTGAATGACACCCAAAGGGTGCGCTGTTCGAGGTGGCCGATCCGGCCGGAAACACCCGCAAGGCGGGGACCACAGAGCGCGGAAACGAAAAGGAAATGCGATGTTTGCGGTCCTCAAGACCGGTGGCAAGCAGTACAAGGTGCAGTCGGGTGACATGCTCCGGGTCGAAAAGCTTGCGGCAGATGCCGGTGAGAAAGTGCAATTCAACGAGATTCTGATGCTGGGCGGCGACACGCCGGTTCTCGGTGTGCCGCTCGTGGCCGGTGCCGCAGTGCAGGCTGAAGTGATCGATCAGGTCAAGGCCGACAAGGTCATCAGTTTCATCAAGCGCCGCCGCAAGCATGGCTCGCAACGCACGCGCGGGCATCGCCAGACGCTGACCCTGTTGAGGATCACCGACATTCTGGCCTCTGGTGCCGAGGCGACCGGTGTGCGCGCCGCGACCGGATCGGTCGCCGGGGCCGCGGTGAAGGCGACGCCAGCACAAAAATCGGCAAAGGCTGGCGATGATCTGAAGCTGCTCAGCGGCGTTGGCCCGGCGCTGGAGAAAAAGCTGCACGCGGCGGGGGTTACGACCTTCGCGCAGGTCGCGGCATGGACCGAGGCAGATGTTGCTGCAATCGATGAACAACTGTCGTTCAAGGGCCGGATCGAGCGGGAAGGCTGGATCGCACAGGCAAAAGAACTGACAAAAGGCTAAGGAGAAACCAAATGGCACATAAAAAAGCAGGCGGTTCATCCCGTAACGGTCGTGATTCTGACGGCCGCCGTCTTGGCGTCAAGAAATACGGCGGTGAAGCCGTGATTTCCGGAAATATCCTCGTGCGTCAGCGTGGCAACACCTTCTGGCCCGGCCTGAACGTGGGCGAAGGCAAGGACCACACGCTCTTTGCGGTCGCCGAAGGGGCAGTGAAGTTTCACAAGGGCATGAAGGGCCGCACCTTCATATCGGTTCTGCCCGCGACAAAGGCCGCAGAGTAAGCCGACCTTAAGGTGTTTGAAACAAGAAGGGGATCGGCGAGGATGCCGGTCCCCTTTCTCGTTTGCGGCATGAATTTGCACAACCTTGCCCGAATGACTGCACAATCTCGCGATATGCCGGTTGTGCTTTGGCAAGGGGTGCCCATCTTTTTGCCATGACAGAGGCGCTGATCGGAGGAGAAGGCGCATGAAATACGAGACGATCATCAATCAACCCCTGATCGCAGCAGAGCGGTTCGATCTGCGGCCGCTGCGGCTCTCGGATTCAGGGCTCATTGCCCTGAATGCAGGTGATGCGCGCGTGGCCCGCTCCAGCAGCAACATTCCGCACCCGCTCCCGCCAGGGACGGCCGAGGCGCTGATCGCGCGCGCGCAGGCGGACGACCGAAGCGAGGATATCTGGGCCATTGACGGCACAAAATCCGGTGGTTCCGAGGTGATGGGGTTGGTCAGCCTGATGCGAGTCGATGACGGCCAGTCGGAAATCTCGTATTGGGTGGCCCCGGCCTATTGGAATACGGGCGTCGCCTCTGCGGCGGTCGAGACACTGCTTGCGGCCAATCCGCATGGCGCAAGCACGATCTTTGCGTCGGTGTTTCAGGACAATGCCGCCTCCGCCCGGGTCTTGACGAATTGCGGGTTTCGGTATCTGGGGGATGCGGAAGCGTTTTGTGTGGCGCGCGGGGCAACCGTGCCGACATGGACCTACAGCAGAAAGGCAAAGTGAGGTCCGGCCGATCTTTGCGTGAGGACAGTGCATGAAGTTTCTTGATCTCGCAAAGGTCTATATCCGTTCGGGCGGCGGCGGCGCAGGCTGTGTCAGTTTCCGCCGTGAGAAGTTCATCGAATTCGGCGGACCCGATGGCGGCGATGGCGGCAATGGCGGCTCGGTCTGGGCCGAGGCGGTCGATGGGCTGAATACGCTCATCGATTTTCGCTATCAGCAGCATTTCTTTGCCAGGAGCGGCACCCCCGGCATGGGGCGGCAGCGCACCGGGGCCAGTGGCGAGGATATCGTGCTGCGCGTCCCGGTGGGCACCGAGATCCTCGACGAGGACATGGAGACGTTGATCGCCGACATGACCACGCTGGGGCAGCGGGTGCTCTTGGCCAAGGGCGGCAATGGCGGCTGGGGCAACCTCAATTTCAAGACCAGCACCAACCGCGCGCCGCGCCGCGCCAATCCGGGGCAGGAGGGGATCGAGCGCACGCTCTGGCTCAGGCTCAAGCTCATCGCCGATGTCGGGTTGCTGGGTCTGCCCAACGCGGGCAAGTCAACCTTTCTGGCGGCCTGCTCAAACGCCCGGCCCAAGATTGCCGATTACCCGTTCACGACGCTGGTGCCCAATCTGGGGGTCGTCGGGGTGGATGAGGTGGAGTTTGTCGTCGCCGATATTCCGGGCCTGATCGGCGGCGCGCATGACGGCAAGGGCCTCGGAGATCTTTTTCTGGGCCATGTCGAACGCTGTGCGGTGCTGTTGCATCTGGTCGATGGCACCTCGGCGACGATCGCAGAGGACTACCAGACCATCCTCACCGAACTGGAACTCTACGGCGGCGATCTGGCAGCCAAGCCGCGGCTGACGGCGCTGAACAAGATCGACGCGCTTGACGAGGAGGAGCGGGCCGTGGCACGGGCCAAACTGCAAGAGGCGGCAGACGGTCCGGTGCTGATGATGTCGGGTGTCACCCGAGAGGGATTGACCGAAGTCCTGCGGGCGCTGCGCGGCAAGATCGACGACGACCGGTTGCGCCACAAGGTGCGGGCAGAGGATGACGAGGCATCGTGGCAACCGTAATCAAGGCCAGACGGCTGGTGATCAAGATCGGCTCGGCGTTGCTGGTGGACCGCGCCACCGGGGCGCTGCGCGAGGCCTGGCTGGCCTCGCTGGCCGAGGACGTGGTGCGTCTGCGCAACCGGGGCACTGATGTGATTCTGGTGTCGTCCGGCTCAATCGCGCTCGGGCGCGGGGTGCTGGGCCTGCCGATGACCGATCTGACGCTGGAGCAATCGCAGGCGGCGGCGGCGGTGGGACAGATCCGGCTGGCCGCGGCCTATGACCGCGCTCTGGGCGCGCATGGGATCACCGCGGCGCAGGTGCTGGTCACGCTCGAGGACAGCGCCGACCGGCGGCGCTATCTCAATACCCGCGCCACGCTGGAGCAGCTCTTGCGTCTGGGTGCCGTGCCGATCGTGAACGAGAATGACACCGTGGCGACCGACGAGATCCGCTATGGCGACAATGACCGGATGGCGGCGCAGGTGGCGGTGACGGCGGGGGCGGATCAGCTGATCCTGCTGTCTGACGTGGACGGATTCTATACCGCCAATCCGGCGCAGGATCCGGGCGCCCGGCGCTTTGACGTGATCGAGACGATCACGCCGGAGATCGAGGCGATGGCGGGGGATGCCGGATCGGGACTGTCGAAAGGCGGCATGAAGACCAAGCTGATGGCGGCCAAGACCGCCACCGCGGGCGGCTGTGACATGGCGATCACGCAAGGCAATGTCCTGCATCCCGTTCAGGCGCTGGAGGAGGGGGCGGCGGCGACATGGTTTCTGGCGCAGGGCGATCCGCAGCAGAAGCGCAAGGCCTGGATCGCGGCGATGAAGCCCAAGGGGCGGGTCAATGTCGATGCGGGGGCCGCGCGGGCGCTGGCCCGTGGCAGCAGTCTCCTGCCCGCCGGGGTGACGGGCGTCGAAGGCCGCTTTGGCCGTGGCGATCCGGTCGAGGTGGCCGATGAGACCGGGCGCGTTCTGGGGCAGGGCCTGACCCGCTATGACGCGGCGGACGCGCTGCGGATCCGGGGGCTGCGTCTGGATCAGATCGAGCCGGTGCTGGGCTATCCGCAACGCGGGCCCTTGATGCATCGCGACGATATGGCATTCTGAGCCGGGGCGGAGGGCAGGACATGACGGACGAGACCGACATTTGCGCGCTGATGACCGAGATCGGTGCCCGGGCGCGTGCCGCGGCGGCGGACCTGGCCGTGGCCAGTGCCACCTGCAAGACCCGCGCGCTGGATGCGGCGGCCGATGCGGTCTGGGCGGCGCGGGCGGATATTCTGGCGGCCAATGAGCTCGACCTCGCCGATGGCCGCGGCAAGGGATTGTCCGAGGCGATGATGGATCGGCTGGCGCTCGATGAGGCGCGGATCGCGGGCATCGTCGCGGGGTTGCGCGCGGTGGCGGCGCAGGCGGATCCGGTGGGCGAGGTTCTGGCCGAATGGGACATGCCCTCGGGCTTGCATATCCGGCGTGTGCGCACGCCCCTCGGCGTGGTGGGGGTGATCTACGAGAGCCGCCCCAACGTGACGGCGGATGCCGGGGCGCTCTGTCTCAAATCGGGCAATGCCGTGATCCTGCGCGGTGGCTCGGAAAGCTTTCACTCCTCGCGGGCCATCCATGCCGGTCTTGTGGCTGGGTTGCGGGCGGCGGGCCTGACCGAGGATGCCATCCAGCTGGTGCCGACACGGGATCGAGCGGCGGTGCAGACGATGCTGACGATGACCGACACGATCGACGTGATCGTGCCGCGTGGCGGCAAGGGGCTTGTGGGCCTTGTCCAGCGCGAGGCGCGGGTGCCGGTCTTTGCCCATCTCGAGGGGATCGTTCATGTCTATCTCGACGCCTCAGCGGACCCCGCGAAGGCGCTGCGCGTCGTGCTCAATGCCAAGACGCGACGCACCGGGATCTGCGGCGCCGCTGAATGCCTGCTCGTGCATCGCGATGTCATGGACAGCATCGGGCGGAAGGTGATTCTGGCCCTGCTGGCCGCCGGGGTCGAGGTGCGGGGTGATGCCCGGATCCAGCGGATCGCAGGCACTGTCCCGGCGCAGGACGAGGACTGGGGGCGCGAATATCTTGACCGCATCATCGCCGCCAAGGTTGTCGATAGCCTTGACGACGCCATCGCGCATATCCGCCGCTATGGCTCCAATCACACCGATTGCATCGTGACCGAGGACGACGCCGCCGCGGCACAATTCTTTGCCCGGCTCGACAGCGCGATCCTGATGCGCAACGCCTCGACCCAATTCGCCGATGGTGGCGAGTTCGGCATGGGGGCCGAGATCGGAATCGCCACCGGCAAGATGCATGCGCGCGGGCCGGTCGGGGCCGTGCAACTGACCAGTTTCAAGTATCTGGTCGAAGGGGACGGCACGGTGCGCCCCTAGAGCGAAAGGCGCAGTCCGGTCGCGTCGAGGCTGATCGAAAGGGATGAACCTTGCTGGTCAAGGCATTCTTTCAAAGTGATAAAATTGACGGACCTCGGATCGATACCGGGCAGGGGAGTATGCCCTGAAACGGCGTTCCACAGGGTCATGTCCGGGCTCAGGATCTCTGCCTCGGCGGTGATCTGCCAGACCGGCCCGTCTTGCTGGACGATCAGCCTTCCGCCACGCGGCAAAGCCTGTTCGGCGGACAGGAGGGCCAGAAGCAGGATCTGCGCCCGGGCGCGGGAAAGCTCCCCATGTGCCGACCATTCCAGCGTCAGGCGCGGTCTGGCCCGATAATATCCGCGCGCGATGTCCTGCAGCGTCTCCGAAGCGAGCGTTTCCTGAGGACCGGCCTGTCCGAAGGCCAACCGCAGAAGCGCGAGCGTGGCTCTGGCGCCGCTGATACTGTCCCGGATCAGGGTCAATTCAGGGCTCTCGGGGGTGCCCGAAAGGTCCAGCAATTCAAGGCCATTGGCGACCGCGCCAAGAGGGCTTGCCAGATCGTGACAGATACGCGAGCCTGTCAAGGTGGCGAGGGCGAGGCGGTCTTGCGGCATGGCCAGTCTCCGGCGAGGGGCGAGATGAACAATCTGAACTCAATACTGGAACCGGGGATGCTGGTGCGGCATCCTGACCAACCCGACTGGGGCGTGGGACAGGTCCAATCCAACATCGCCGGGCGCATCACCGTCAACTTTCGTGATGCGGGCAAGGTGGTCATTGATGGTGCGCGCGTGGAACTTCTACCACTCCTTGATCCCTGATCTAGGTTAGCAAAGGGTTAACGGGTTCTTGCGGTGAGCGTTGCACTTTTCCCGCGTCTTGCCTAGAAGGCGGGGCAGAGCGCAAAGGCCATGCCAATGACCCCTCACAACCCGCTGTTTCGCGTCCAGCTTGCCCAGACCCCGGAAGACCTCATGGCGGCCCAACGGCTGCGTTACGAGGTCTTTGTCGAGGAACTTGGCGGGGATGGCGAGATGGTGGATCATGTCGCGCGACTGGAACGGGACCGGTTTGACCCCTTTTTTGACCATCTTCTCCTCGTTGATGATGCAAAGGGTGGCGAACTGATCGGGGTGTACCGGGTGCTGCGCGATGATCAAGCGGCCCGCGCCGGGCAATTCTATTCCGAAGATGAATACGATCTGACCGCACTCCAGAGCAGTGGACGCCGACTGATGGAACTCGGCCGATCCTGTCTGGCGCGTCCCTATCGTGGTGGGCGTGGCATGTATCATCTCTGGAATGCGCTGGCCCGATATGTCGCCGAACATCGCATCGAAATCCTGTTTGGTGTGGCAAGTTTTCACGGCACGGACGTGGAAAAATTGGCGCAGCCCCTGTCGCTTCTGCATCATCGGCACCTCGCCCCGTCCGACATGCGCGTGCGCGCCAGACGCGATCACTACCAGCGTATGGACCTGATCGAGGAGAGCCGTCTTGACCGGCCTGCGGCCATGCTTCAGGTGCCCGCCCTGATCAAGGCCTATCTCAGGCTGGGGGGCTATGTCGGGGACGGAGCCTATCTGGATCACGCCTTCAATACCACCGATGTCTGTCTGATCCTCGACACAGCAAACCTGACGAAAGCACAAAAAGCCATTTATACACGGGATGTTGGTGCGTGAAATTCACGTGGTTTTCAAGCGAAGCGCCGCCCGAGTTTCAGCGTGACGCGGGGCATGTCCTGCGTGTCGTCCTGCGCGGCGGACCACTTGTCCTCGTTTTGGGGCTTGGTGTTCTGGCAACGCTCGGCCTGCGGATGATCGAGGCCCCCCTCTTCAGGCTGTATCGCCCATGGACACCGTTCATTACGCAGGGGGTTTGTCGCATGGCTTTCGTGATCCTCGGAATCCGTCATGAAGTGACGGGTGCGCCGATGCTCGAACCCGGGGCCGTGGTTGCAAATCACTCCTCCTGGCTCGATATCTTTGCCCTCAATGCGTGCAAGCGGGTCTATTTCGTCTCGAAGTCCGAGGTGGCGGACTGGCCGGGGATCGGGCTGCTGGCCAAGATCACCGGAACGGTTTTCATCCGTCGCAATCCAAGGGAGGCGCGCGCACAGACGGCGGTTTTTGAACGACGTTTGCTGATCGGTCATCGGCTGCTGTTCTTCCCGGAAGGAAGCTCAACGGATGGAATGCGCGTTCTAAATTTCAAATCAACGCTTTTTCAGGCGTTCTTTAGTAAAGCTCTGTGCCATCGGCTCTATGTCCAACCAGTCAGTGTCATCTATGACGCTCCGGCGGATGTCGATCCCCGGTTCTATGGATGGTGGGGCGACATGAGCTTTGCTGAGCATCTGATGCAGGTGCTCGGAGCAAGGCGGCAGGGGCGCGTGAGGGTCATCTATCATCCGCCTCTGAAAGTTGATGATTTTCCTGGCCGCAAAGCTCTGGCGGCCGATGCCGAGGCGCAGGTGCGCGCGGGGATGCCAGCCGACAGACGCGGCGGCTGAGCTGCCGCGTGATCACGCCATGGCGGCGATCAGCCGCGCCAGCGCGGCCACAGGATCGGGCGTCTGCCAGATCTCTTCGCCCAAGGCGAAGAAATCGGTCATCGGGGCGAGGCGGCGGATCACGTCTTCCTCCAGCGCACCCTCGGCTACCACGGGCAATTCGATCATCGCGGACCACCACTCGAAAAGCTCGGACTCGGCATGGCGTCCATCATCTAGACCGGTGAGCCCGACCGGACCAAAGGCGATGTAATCCGCGCCCGCCTCGCCGGCGGTCATCCCGTCATGGCGCGAGGTTCCACAGAACGAGCCGATGATGGCATCCTCGCCCAATGTCTTGCGGGCGGTGCGCACAGAGCGCGCGGCATCGGGCAAGTGCACGCCGTCGAGGCCGAGCCGCTGCGCAAGACTGACATGGCTGTCGAGCACAAGGGCCACATCGCGGGCATGGGCTACCTCGCGGCAGGCATCGGCGGCGCGTGCGATCCGATCTTCGTCCCGGGTGGTCAGCCACAGCCTGACGCAAGCGACAGGGTGCGCATCGAGCACCGCCCCGAGCCTGTCTGGAAAACTGCTCAATTCGAATTCTGGCGGCGTGATGAGGTAGATTTGCGGTTGCTCGGTTTCGGCCATTGCGGGCCCTCCAGATGATTTCGCCTCTCATAGCGCGGGAAACGGGCTTTGACCATTGCCGCAACGGTGCTTCTTCTTGGTAAAAATACCCAAGACCGACGCTCGTCCGATGCGCTTTGGGTCAAGCGGAAAGCCCCCTAGCAAGCCCGGCGCACGACGTCTATCCTGATCTCGAAATGGGAAAGGGCAGTGTTTGGCGATTGCAGGACTGGCAGAGGGGCTGACGCGCGGGATCGAGGGCCTGAGCGATCGGGTGGGGCAGGCATTGTTCGAGCCGGTGATCCGACTGGGTGTGACTGGCCTCGCGCGCGCGGGCAAGACGGTGTTCATCACGTCGCTGGTGGCCAATCTCCTCGACCGGGCGCGGATGCCGGGGCTTCGGGCCGTCGCCGAGGGGCGGATCCTCGCGGCCTATCTTCAGCCGCAACCGGACGTGATGCTGCCGCGTTTTGATTACGAGACCCATCTTGGGGCGTTGACCGGTTCCGCGCCGCATTGGCCCGAGAGCACGCGCACGGTGTCCGAACTGCGGCTCTCACTCAGGATCAGGCCAGCCGGGCTGCTGGCGGGCGTCACCGGACCGCGGGTGGTGCATCTCGACATCGTGGATTATCCCGGCGAATGGCTGCTCGACCTCGCGCTCCTCGACAAATCCTATGATCAGTGGTCGGCCGATGTTCTGGCGCGAATCGCGCCGCGCGCCGAGGCTGCGGCCTATCTGTCGGCCGCGGTGGCGTGCAATGCGGCAGAGGCCCTCGATGAGGCCGCCGCGCAGACGCTGGCGCGGCAGTTCACAACCTACCTCGAAGCGGCGCGTTCCGCCGGATTTTATGATTGCACGCCGGGACGATTTCTCTTGCCGGGCGATCTTGCGGGGTCGCCTGTAGTCACCTTCGCGCCCTTGCCAGAGGCACCGGCGGCGAAACGAGGCAGTTTGCGGGCCGAAATGGCACGGCGGTACGAGGCCTACAAACGCGAGGTGGTGCGACCCTTCTTTCGCGACCACTTTGCGCGGATCGACCGGCAGGTGATTCTGGTGGATGCGCTCGACGCCATTCACAAGGGTCCACAGGCGCTCGAGGACATGCGCCACGCGATGGCAGAAATCCTGATCGCGTTCCGGCCGGGACGCAACGCCTTTCTCACGCAGCTTCTGCTCGGCCGACGGGTCGAGAAGATCCTGTTTGCGGCAACCAAGGCGGACCATCTGCATCATGGCCAGCACCCACGGTTGACCGCGATCATGGTCGCGCTGCTGCGCGAGGCGCGCGACCGGGCGGAATTCTCCGGGGCCCGGGTCGAGGCGATGGCGCTGGCGGCGCTGAGGGCGACCACGGAGGAGCGCGTGACGCATCACGGGCGCGACCTTGACTGCGTGCGCGGGCGGCTTCTGGAGAGCGGCAAGGAGGCGGCCTTTCATGCCGGGGAACTGCCGGACGATCCTGCCAGACTGATTGGTCCGGCGCGCAGCGGTGCCAAGACCTGGCTCGATGCCGATTACGCCGTCATGCATTTCGCGCCCGCACCGCTCAGCCTGCGTCCCGGCGAGGGGCCGCCGCATATCCGGCTCGATCGTGCAGCGCAGTTCCTGATCGGGGACCGGCTTTGAAGGTGGTGCGCGGGCATCTGTGGCATGTGCCCCGGCTGGCAGCCATTCTCTGGGCCTTCTCCCGCGCGACCCCGTGGTTGCCCATCGTCCGCAGCCGGAGCGAGGATCTGCGGACGCTCTGCGCGGTAGTGGTAAAGGGCTGGGTCCGGGTGGTGCGCGATCCGCAGGGCGTGGCGGCGTTCAGCGTCTGCGACGGGGCCATCCTGCATGCCCTCTATGTGCATCCGCTGCGCTGGCGGCAGGGCTTGGGCCGGTTGCTGCTGACACAGGCCAAGAGCGAAGCGCCGGCGTTGCAACTCTGGGTGCTGGAGGCCAATCTCGCGGCACGGCAATTCTATCTGCGTGAAGGGTTCGTAGAGGTCGAGCACGGCGAGGGCATGGGAAATGACGAGGGATTGCCGGATATCCGGATGATCTGGCGCAACCGGGGGAGCGGGGCATGAGCAAGGGACCGGTTCTGATCGAAATGGAGGGCCGCGCGTCGGCCGGTCCGGATCGGGCCCCGCCGGTGCCGGATCTGCCGGCCCCCGAAGGTCAGGTCATGCAGGGCGTGATGGCCGGTCTGGCGCGCGGTCCGTCGCGGCTGGCAAGGCTGTTCTGGGGATTGGCACTCGGGTTGACGGGGGCGGTGGTCTCGGTGGCCGCCTGGGATTTCGCCACGGGCCTGATCGCGCGGGTGCCGCTCCTGGGCTATGCGGTGGCGGCGATGGGGCTCGGGCTCCTGGCCGTGACTCTGGGGATTGCCTTGCGCGAGCTGGCGGGCTTTGCCCGGCTGGGGCGTCTCGATAGCCTGCATCGGAGGGCGGGGGCGGCGCTGGCCGAGGCGGATCTGAGCGGAGCGCAGGTAGTCGTCAAAAACGTAAAGGCGCTCTATAGCGGGCGCGGCGAGCTCCGCTGGGGTCTTGACCGTCTGGCCGGGCGCGAGGCCGAACAGTTCGATGCCGAAGCCCTGTTGGCTCTGGCCGAGACCGAGCTGCTGGTGCCGCTCGATATCCTGGCGCTGCGCGAGGTGGAGCAGGCGGCGCGGCAGGTGGCGATGATCACGGCGCTGGTGCCGCTGGCGCTGGCGGATGTGGTGGGCGCGCTGGTGTCGAACCTGCGGATGATCCGGCGGGTGGCAGAGATCTATGGCGGGCGCGCGGGATTTCTGGGCAGTTGGCGAGTGGCGCGCGCGGTGATGGCGCATCTGGTGGCAACCGGAGCAGTGGCCGTGGGCGACGATCTGATCAGCAGCGTGGCGGGGGGCAGCGTGCTGTCGAAACTGTCGCGGCGGTTCGGTGAAGGGGTGGTCAATGGCGCGTTGACCGCGCGGGTTGGTGTGGCCACCATCGAGGTCTGCCGCCCGATGCCGTTCATCCACGCGCGCAAGCCATCGGTCACTGGGCTGGTGCGGCGGGCGCTGAGCGGGCTTTTTGGACAGGGATGAGGATGTCGGATCTGACCATGGCTCTCTTCGGCTTGGCGTTTGCGGCCCTCATTCTGGTGGGCGTGCCATACCTGCTGATCTCTCATCACCGACTCAAGGCGCGGGTGGCGCGGCTTGAGGCCGGGCTTGCGGCGCGACAGGCACCGCTGCCCCTGCCGGAGAGCACGGCGCCTGACCTTGTGCCCGATATGCAAGCAGAGAGAGAGACCGTGACGGCACAAACCGGTGCCTCGGCGCCCATTTTGCCCGAAACCAAGGCGTCAGAGGTCAACGCGCCACCGCGCGCCTTCGTGCTGCGCGCCGATCGTCTGGCGGGGCTCTGGCGCTGGCTGCGCGGCAACTGGACGCTGGCGGTGGCGGGGGTGTCGCTGGCACTGGCGGGCGTGTTCATGGTGCAGTACGGCGTAGAGCAGGGATTGCTCACGCCGCTGGCGCGGATCATCGGCGCGCTGGGGCTGGGCGCTGCGCTGATCGGAGGCGGCGAGGTGATCCGCCGCCGCCACGGTGACGGCGCGCGTGCGGCGGGCGTGCCCTCGGTCCTCTCGGGGGCAGGCATCGTCACGCTCTTTGCCGCGGTGCTGGCCGCGCGCGCCCTCTATGGGCTGATCGGGCCGGGACTGGCGTTGAGCGGGCTGGTGAGCGTGGGCGCGATGGCGATCGTTCTGGGCTGGTTCTACGGCCCGGTGATGACGGCGCTCGGGTTGATCGGCGCGGGCGGGGCACCGTTTCTGGTCGGTGGCGCGTCAGAGGCTGCCTGGATGTTCTATTATTATTTCGCGCTGATTGCCGGAGTCGGGCTGGCGGTGGATGCACAGCGCCGCTGGGCCTGGATCTCGGTGCTGGCGCTGGCGGTGGCGGTGGCGGGTGCGGCGCTGCTCTATCAGGGCGGCACGGGCGGCGAGCATTACCTCGGTTTCTGGGCGTTGGCGGTTCTCCTGGCGGTGCTGGTGCCCGAGGGGCGTTTGCTGCCGCAGCACGCGGGCAATTCGCTCTCGCGCCGGCTGATCGTGGGCGGGGATTTTCCCGACTTTCCGGCACGCCTGGCGTTGGCGATGGTGGCGCTGGCCTCCATCGCGACGGTGCGTGTGGCGCTGGACACGCAACAGGCTCTGCTCGTCTGGCTGGCCTTCGGCCTGCTGGCGCTGATGCTGGCGGCGCTGCTGCTGGGCACATGGCGGGCTCCCGCGCTCGAAGATGCGGCCCTCGCGCCCGCGGTGGCGACGCTGGTTCTGGTGGCGCTCGAGGCGCTGGAGCGCGGTTCGGTCTGGGGCGGATTTCAGGCGGCGGCGGAACGCTTGCCCGAGACCCCGATTCCGCTCGCGGCCTCGATCCTCTTCGCGGGAGGGGTGGTGGCATCCTGGCTCTGCCACGGGCGGATCCGGAGCAGGGAAGCGGCGCTGGCAGACATCCTCTGGGCACTGGCGGCGGCGGTGACGGCGCCCGCGCTGGCGCTGCTGCTCGAATTGCTCTGGGCGCCCGGCGCGGTGATCGGAGGCTACGCCTGGGCGTTGCATCTGATGGCGCTGGCGGGGGTGATGGTCTGGTGGGCGCAGGGCGCGCGCGGACCCCAGGCGCGGCTCCTGGCAGCGCTCTTTGCCGGGGCGGCTCTGGTGCTGATAACGCTTGCGCTCTTCGTCATGTTGAGCAAGGCGGCTTTGACGCTGGCGCTGGCGGTGATGGTGCTGGCCACGGCGATGATCGACCGGCGGTTCGACCTGCCGCTCTTGGGTGGGCTGGCGCAGATCGGCGTGGCGGTGATCGGCTACCGTCTGGTGATCGATCCCGGTCTGGGCTGGGCGGTGCGGGAGGCCAGTCTCCTCGACGTGCTGCTGGCGCATGGCGGGCCGCTCGTGCTGCTCGCGGTGGCCTGGGGGGTGATGGCGGCGCGCGCGCGTGGCACCACGCGGGGCGTGATCGAGAGCGCGCTGTGGTCGATCCTGGCGATCCTGGTCAGTGTCCTTCTGCAACGCTGGTTGGGCAAGCCGGGAGCAATGGGCCATGCCGGGCTGGGCCTGCTGGCGGTGGTCTGGCTGGCCACGATGATGGTGCAACTTTACCGGCACAAACTGGATGGCAGTGCGCTGATGCGCGGGCTGCGTCTGCTGCTGGCGGTAGGCAGCGGGGCGGTGGCGCTGGCGAGCCTCGCCGCGCAGGCGGTGCTGACCAACCCGCTCTTCCCCGTGCTCTGGCGCAAGGAATTGGTCAGCGGGCCGCCGATCCTTGACAGTCTGGCGGCGGCCTATCTGCCGGTGGCGGCGGTCCTAGCGGTGGGCGCGTGGCGGCTCAGGCATCTACCGCGCTGGCTGCGGGGCGGGTTCGCGGTGGCCGGAGCGGCCTATGCCGCATGGTCTCTCGGGCTCGAGATCCGGCGGCTCTGGCAGGGGCGGGATCTGAGTGTGTCGGGGGTCAGCGATGGCGAGCTTTACAGCTACACGGTTGCGCTCATCGTGCTGTCCGTGCTGCTGCTGGGGCTGGCGCTGATCCGCCGCTCGGAGGCGCTGCGGCGGATGGCCATGGCGGCTGTCGCGCTGACCGTGGTCAAGGTCTTTGTCATCGACATGTCCGGGCTGGCGGGGCTGGTACGCGTCGCATCCTTTCTTGGGCTAGGCTTGTCTCTGGCGGGCCTTGCGTGGATCAATGCCCGAATTGCGGCGCATATGGGACGCGACTAGCGTAGTTTCGGGACGCCGCCGGGATGGGTGGAGCGCTCGACGACGCCCGCGCGCAAGGACCGCCCGATGCGATGCGCGAGGTCTGACCATGCGGCGGCCTGCGCGGGGGGCAGTTCGCGTGCAAGAACGGCATCAAACAGTGCGAGCCAGATCGAGAACATGCCCGGCTGCACATTGCGCGCCTTGACATGGGCCGCCATCGGGCTGCCGTCATAGCAGCGCTCGTGCAGGATCGAGTTGGCCCAGAAATCGGCCACCTTGGCCTCATGCGCGGGCCAGTCGGTGACATGCACGGCAAAGACCGGACCAAGGCCGGGATGGGCGCGCACGGCAGCATAAAAGGCCGCAACAACCCGCTCGATCTCGGCGCGGGTGACGGGAAAACGCGGGGGCAGGGCAGCTTCGGTCATGCCACAGAGATGCGCCTCTCCGCCGCCATAGGCAAGAGCGCGGCGGTCGCCGAAATCCTTTCAAGAGTTCGGCCCGCTTTCTTTTCAAGAAAGCGAGCGTTGCGCCTCTGGACGCTTGGCGGGCGCGCGCCTATAAGGCGGCGCATGATCCATGCCATCGCGATCATCATTCGAATTACATGCCCGGCGCTCTGAGACAATCGAGCCGCCGGGACATCGGGCGTTCGAGCCATCGCGCCACCCAACCATGAATCCCAGACCTGACGAAGGACGCCGCCCATGTGCGCCGATATGCCCGATTACAAGGACACGCTGAACCTGCCCGAAACCGATTTCCCGATGCGCGCGGGCCTGCCCGTGCGCGAGCCCGAATGGCTGGCCCGATGGGAACGCATCGGCGTCTATGAGCGCCTGCGCGAGCGGAGCGCGGGCCGCAAGCCCTTCACGCTCCATGACGGCCCACCCTATGCCAACGGGCATCTGCATATCGGGCACGCGCTGAACAAGATCCTCAAGGATATGGTGGTGCGCAGCCAGCAGATGATGGGGTGCGATGCGCGTTATATCCCTGGCTGGGATTGTCATGGCCTGCCGATCGAGTGGAAGATCGAAGAGCAATACCGCGCCAAGGGCCGCAACAAGGACGAGGTGGATGTCGTTGATTTCCGTCAGGAATGCCGGAAGTTTGCCGAGGGCTGGATCGACATCCAGCGCGAAGAGTTCAAGCGTCTGGGCATCACCGGCTGCTGGGATCGTCCCTACCTCACCATGGATTTCCGCGCCGAGCGGATCATCGCGGAGGAATTCCAGAAGTTCCTGATGACCGGCGTGCTCTATCAGGGGTCAAAGCCCGTGATGTGGTCGCCGGTGGAGAAAACCGCGCTCGCAGAGGCGGAGGTGGAGTATCACGACAAGGAGAGTTTCACCGTTTGGGTGAAGTTCAGAGCGTATGGAGCGGGTGACTTCGACTTCAATGGGCATTCCCGCGAAGATTGGTTGGCGATGCAGGCTCATCCTTCCTATTCAAGTGTTAGGGTTAGCGAGAATCCTCAGGGTATCGAAAGAACCGTTAAATTCATGAAGGAAAGGGCTGCTGAATGGCAACACAAGCTAGATACTCGTATTCAAAATGAGGGCACGAATTTTCTTTCTCTGAAAGATGCTATTGTCGTCATATGGACAACGACTCCCTGGACCATGCCTTCGAACAGGGCCGTGGTTTATGGCGCGGGCATCTCCTATGGCCTCTACCAAGTTACCGCGACGCCCGAGGAATGCTGGGCCGCAGTCGGCGATAAATTCATCCTCGCCGACACGCGCGCCGAGGATGTGATGAGCCGTGCGCGGCTGGATCCGTCTATGTATACCCGCGTTCGCGATGTGAGCGCGGAAGAATTGTCGTCCATCTCCTTGCTCCACCCCCTTGCCGGTGTCGAAGGCTCGAATGGCGAATGGGACGACCCCCGCGATTTTCGCGCCGCCGATTTCGTGACCGACGAGGAGGGCACCGGTTTCGTTCATTGCGCGCCCTCGCACGGGATGGAGGAATACGAACTGTACCGTGATCTGGGGATGCTCGAGCAGGTCATCACCTATAACGTGCTTGACGACGGCTCCTTCCGGCCCGATCTGCCGTTCTTCGGTGGCGCCCATATTCTTGACCGCAAGGGCAAGGAGGGCAATGCCAACAAGGTGGTGATCGACAAGCTGATCGAGGTGGGAGGCCTTCTGGCGCGCGGCAAGATCAAGCATTCCTATCCGCATAGCTGGCGCTCCAAGGCGCCGGTGATCTATCGCAACACGCCACAATGGTTTGCCGCCATCGACCGGCCCGTGGGCGACGGGCAGGACCAATACGGCACCACGATCCGCGAGCGCGCGTTGCGCTCGATTGACGCGTTGGTGACTTGGACACCCAAGACCGGGCGCAACCGGCTCTATTCGATGATCGAGGCGCGGCCCGATTGGGTGCTTTCGCGGCAACGTGCCTGGGGTGTGCCGCTCACCTGTTTTGTGAAGAACGGCGCGCAACCCACTAACCCGGAATATCTTTTGCGCAACGAGGAGGTCAACACCCGCATCCTTGCGGCGTTCGAGGCCGAGGGTGCGGATGCGTGGTACAAGGCGGGAGCCAAGGAGCGTTTCCTCTCGGGCATCGTCAACCCCGACGACTGGATCAAGGTCGATGACATTCTCGATGTGTGGTTCGATTCCGGCTCGACCCACGCCTTCGTGCTGCGCGACCGGGAAGATGGCAGCGCGGACGGCATCGCCGATCTCTACCTTGAGGGCACCGATCAGCATCGCGGCTGGTTCCATTCCTCGATGTTGCAGGCCTGCGGCACGATCGGCCGCGCGCCCTATCGCGGCGTGCTGACGCATGGCTTCACCCTCGACGAGAAGGGCAACAAGATGTCCAAGTCGCTGGGCAACACGGTCGCCCCCGAGGAGGTGGTCAAGCAGTATGGCGCGGATATCCTGCGGCTCTGGGTGGCGCAGGCGGATTATACGGCCGACCTGCGGATCGGGGCGGAAATCCTCAAGGGTGTGGCCGACAGTTACCGTCGCCTGCGCAACACGCTGCGCTTCCTGCTGGGCGCGCTCGCCCCGTTCTCGGAGGCAGACCGGGTGGCGGTATCAGAGATGCCCGAACTGGAGCAATGGGTGCTGCACCGTCTGGCAGAACTCGATCACACGGTGAGGAAAGGCTATGAAACATATGATTTTCAAGGCGTGTTCCAGCATATCTTCAACTTTTGCACGCTCGATCTGAGCGCCTTCTACTTCGATATCCGCAAGGATGCGCTCTATTGCGATGGTGATACGCCGCGCCGCCGGGCCGCGCGCACGGTGATGGACTTGCTGTTTCACCGGCTGACCACATGGCTCGCCCCGATGCTGGTCTTCACCATGGAGGAGGTCTGGTTGTCGCGCTTTCCGGATGCAGATGGCTCGATCCATCTGACGGACATTCCCGAGACCCCCGCGGCGTGGCTGAATGAGCCGCTGGCGGCGAAATGGGCCATGGTGCGCACCGCGCGGCGCGTCGTGACGGCGGCGCTCGAGGTGCAGCGGACCGACAAGGTGATTGGCGCTTCGCTGGAGGCGGCCCCGGTGGTGCATGTCCGCGACCCCGAGATGCTGAGCGCGCTGAAATCGGTCGATTTCGCCGATATCTGCATCACCTCCGATCTGGTGCTGACCAGCGATCCGCGCCCGGCAGAGGCATTCCGTCTGCCCGAGGTGGACGGGGTTGGTGTGGTCTTTGAAAAGGCAGAGGGGCAGAAATGCCAGCGCTGCTGGAAGATCCTGCCCGATGTCGGCCATCACCGACATCCCGGCACCTGCAAGCGGTGTGACGAGGCGCTCGGCTGACCATCAAACGTTGCAGAGCGACACGGCGTTGGATCATGGGTATTTAGACCAAGAAGAAGATGAAGAGATCTTTCTTCTTGGTCTAAATACCCTCTTTCGGCGCTGCGGTGCTACTGCCGCTCTTCGGCCTTGGCACGGTTCCAGAGCGCGTCCATTTCGGCAAGATCGGACTCGCCGGGCGTTTTCCCTATGTCGGCAAGCAAGGCCTCGATCCGCTCGAAGCGCCGGGTGAATTTCGCATTCGCGCGGCGCAGCGCGGTTTCGGGGCAGACCTGCATGTGCCGTGCGAGATTGGCCATCACAAAGAGCAGGTCGCCGAATTCCTCCTCGATCTTGTCATGTGGCAGGCTCGCCGCCGCTTCGTGCAGTTCGGCCACCTCTTCGGTGATCTTGTCGAGCACCTGTGCCGTCTGCGGCCAGTCGAACCCGACGCGCGCGGCGCGCTTCTGCAACTTGACCGCGCGCAGCAGCGCCGGCAGGCCAAGCGCCACGCCGTCGAGCGTGCCAACTCTGGCCTGCGCTGCGCGCTCGGCGGCCTTGATCGCCTCCCAGTCGCGGGTCTGTTGCTCGGCCGACTTGTCGCGGCTCTCGTCGCCAAAGACATGCGGGTGGCGCGCGACCATCTTGTCGGCGATGGCGCGGGCCACATCCTCTATGTCGAACAGTCCACGATCCTTTGCGATCTGAGCGTGAAAGACGACCTGTAACAGAAGATCGCCCAATTCGCCGCGCAACTCCTGCCAGTTTTCCTGATCAATGGCGTCGGCCACCTCATAGGCCTCTTCGATCGTGTAGGGGGCGATGCTGGCGAAATCCTGTTCGATGTCCCAGGGGCAGCCCGACGCCGGGTCGCGCAGCCGGGCCATGATGGCGATGAGGCGCGGCACGCCGCCCTCGGGGTCGTGAAGAAGCCTGTCGTCGGGCATTGCGGATGTCTCGTCTTTGGAGTTGAGTGAACCCTGACCTGTCAGGAAAGGGATGTCCAGAGATGGCCGTGATCAACCGCATAGCGGGCTTTGACGAGGAAATGACGGCCTGGCGCAGGCATCTGCATGCCAATCCCGAAATCGGATTCGACTGCCATGCGACGGCGGCGTTCGTGGTGGCGCGGCTGCGCGACTTTGGCATCACCGAGATCGAGACGGGCATTGCGACAAGCGGCGTGGTTGCGGTGATCGAGGGGCAGGGGGAGGGCCCCTGCATCGGGCTGCGTGCGGATATGGACGCGCTGCCGATGACCGAGACGACGGGGCTTGATTATGCCAGCACGGTGCCGGGGCGGATGCATGCCTGCGGCCATGACGGGCATACCACGATGCTGCTTGGCGCGGCAAAGTATCTGGCGGAGACGCGCAATTTCAGGGGCCGCGTTGCGCTCATCTTTCAGCCCGCCGAGGAGGGGCCGGGCGGGGGCAAGGTGATGGTCGAGGAGGGGGTTCTCGAGCGTTACGGGATCGATCAGGTTTACGCGCTCCACACGCTGCCGGGCGTGCCCGCGGCCACGTTCGAGACGACGCCGGGGCCGATCATGGCGGCCGTCGATACGCTGCATGTCGAGGTGATCGGGCAGGGTGGCCATGGGGCGATGCCGCATGAGACCCGCGATCCGGTGGTGGCGGCGGTGGCGATCGTGCAGGCGATCCAGACGATCGTCAGCCGCAACCGCAATCCGCTCGATGATCTGGTGATCTCGGTGACGCAGATCCACACTGGCACGGTCGATAACGTGATCCCCGGAACGGCCTATATCAACGCCACGATCCGAAGCTTTACCGCGGAGGTGCAGGAGATGGCGCATCGGCGGTTGCGCGAGGTGGCCGAGGGCACGGCGGCGGCTTACGGCGTACGCGCCGAGGTGCGGATCGAAATCGGCTATCCGGCGACGTTCAACGATGCGTCCAAGGTTGCCTTTGCGGCCCAGGTGGCGCGCGAGGTCGTGGGAGACGGGGCCGTGATCGCGGACCGCCCGCGCGAGATGGGCGCCGAGGATTTTTCCTACATGCTGCAAGAGCGGCCCGGCGCCTATCTCTTTCTGGGGCAGGGCGCGGGGTCGGGCCTGCATCATCCGGGCTTCAACTTCAACGATGCGGTGGCGCCGGTCGGCGCGTCGTTCTTTGCGCGTCTGGTCGAGCGGGCGCAGCCGCTGGGCTGAGCGCACAGGTTCAGGCGTTGGCTTCGCGGATCTTGGCGGCGGCGTCCTTGTCATAGGCAATCCCGGACTTGTCAAAGAGCGCGTCCAGTTCCCCCGAAAGCGTCATTTCGGTGATGATGTCACAGCCGCCCACGAACTCGCCCTTGACATAGAGCTGCGGAATCGTCGGCCAGTCGGAATAGTCCTTGATGCCCTGACGGATTTCGGCGTCGGCGAGCACGTTCACATCGGTGAAATCGACGCCCATATAGTTGAGCACGCCCGCTACACGAGAGGAAAAACCGCATTGCGGCATCGCCTTGGTGCCCTTCATGTAGAGCACCACGTCATTGGACTTCACGGTCTGATCGATACGGGTCTTGGCGTCGGTCATCATCTGTTTCTTCCTGTCTGGCGGGGCCTGATCAATCTGGCGCCTTGGTGGTCAGGGCAAGGGCATGGATCACGCCGCTTGGCCCGTCCATCTTGCCTTTGAGCGCGGCATAGACAACCCTTTGCTGCTGCACCCGGTTGAGGCCCCGAAAACTTTCATCGATCACTTCGGCGGAAAAATGCACACCGTCATCACCGTCTACATTGATCCTGGCATTTGGCAGGGTTTCGCGGATCATCGCTTCGAGATCAGAGGCGAGCAAGGCCATCGGGCATCTCCGTGTTGTCTGTCACTGACGATTTAGAACGCACCCGGCCCGAGTGCAAGAGACACCGCAGCCCCGACTGCCGAACCGGGCACATTTCGACCTGGGTCAAAGACCCCGATGGCGGCGCATTGGTGGTGCTGCGCCACTGGTCCTGGCGTGCGGCCGGTCAGATCTCCTCGCCCTTTTTCAGCAGGTCGTCGAGGAGCGCGCGTTGCAGCGCGCCGCTGTCGCCGCCACCATATTGAAGCGCCCCCCCCGAGTAGAGCGTGCCATAACTCTGTGCCAGATTGACCACCTGTCCAAGGCCGGAAATGAACTCTTTCTTTTCCAGCGGCGAGAGCGGGTGAATGAAGGCGGACCACAGGATATCCTTGGCGATGGCATAGCGGGCGTCGAGCGCGGTGTCGAAATTGGCCTGCATGACACGGGTGACATCCGCGGGGGTCAGGTCGTCGGTCTTGGCGACCGGGGTGATGGCGCGCATCCGGTCGGCGGCGGCATCGGTGACGATGAGCACCTGCACCTCGTTGATCGTCAGTTGCCAGACGCTGCCATTACTCTGCGCCTCGGGATCAAGCGCGCGGATGATCTCGTCGAGCCGGTCCAGCGTCATCGGGGCTTCGGGTTCGGGGTCCGGCGTGGTGTCCTGCGCCATGGTCACAACCGGCAGCATGACGAGGCAGAGGGCGGGCAACAGACGAAGCATGGTGGATCCTTTCCGAGGGCTCCACCAGAGCCTGCCACAGCGCGTCTCGTCCCGCCATGCCGCTCCGCAAAACGTGAAGCTGCGTGTGGGTCAGTCGAAGGTCGCGCCAAAGGTGAGGCGAAAGATGTCCGATAGCATAGCCAAAGGTGCCTCGCACCGGCCAAAGCGCACCTTGTCACCGCTGAACCGGCCGACGCTGGTCAGCGGCACGCCAGCCCGCGCGGCGGTGGTCATCAGCGCCTCGGCCTGATCAAAGTCGCAGGCAATGAGATAGCGCGCCTGATCCTCGGCAAAGAGGGCCGCTGTGGCCTCGGTGACGAGATGAATGCCGACACCCGCTGCTTCGGCCATCTCGAAGGCGGCAAGGGCCAGTCCCCCATCGGAAAGGTCGGTGCAGGCCTCGATCAGCGCGTAATTGGAACGGATGAAGTCGCCATGACGCCTTTCGGTGGCAAGATCGACGGGCGGGGCGTCGCCCTCTGCACGGTTGAACACCTCTGCCAGAATCGCGGATTGGCCCAGATGGCCATGGGTTTCGCCCACAAGGAGCGCCACATGCCCCTCGCGCGCCTTGCCCGTGATGGCGGTGGCCGGGTCGCGGATGATGCCGACCGCGCCGATGGTTGGCGTGGGCAGGATCGCCACTCCGTCAGTTTCGTTGTAGAGCGAGACATTACCCGACACGATCGGCATGTCGAGCGCCGCGCAGGCCGCGCCGATGCCCTTGATTGCACCGACAAATTGCCCCATGATTTCGGGCTTTTCGGGGTTGCCGAAGTTGAGATTGTCGGTGGTGGCAAGCGGCACGGCCCCGAGGGCCGAGAGGTTGCGATAGGCCTCGGCCACGGCCTGTTTGCCGCCCTCGACCGGGTTTGCCGCCACATAGCGCGGCGTCACATCAGAGGTGAAGGCGAGCAACTTGTCGGTGCCATGCACCCGGATGAGGCCAGCGCCCCGACCGGGTGTGCGGGCACTGTCGGCCATGACCATCGTGTCATATTGTTCATAGACCCATTGCCGCGAACAGTAATTGACCGAGCCGATCAGCGCCTTTAGCCCGTCGATCGGATCGACATGCGGCACCGAGGCTGGATCAAGCGGCGTGGCGGGGGCGGTTTCCAAATAGGGCCGATCATATTCAGGCGCCGATCCCGCAAGCATCGCAAGCGGCAGATCGGCCTTGACCGCGTTGCCCTGAAGGATGAGAAAGCGGTCCTCGGCGATGGTCTCGCCGACGATGGCAAAGTCGAGATCCCATTTTTCGAAGACCGCGCGGGCCTCGGCCTCCAGTTCGGGGCGCAGCACCATCAACATGCGCTCCTGGCTCTCCGAGAGCATCATTTCATAGGCGGTCATGCCCTCTTCGCGTTGCGGCACAGCATCGAGTTGCAGCCTGACGCCAAGCCCGCCCTTGTCGCCCATTTCCACCGCCGAACAGGTCAGGCCCGCCGCTCCCATGTCCTGAATCGAGATCACGGCACCCGTGGCCATCAATTCAAGGCAGGCTTCCATCAGGCGTTTTTCGGTGAACGGATCGCCCACCTGCACGGTGGGGCGCTTTTCCTCGATGCTGTCATCGAATTCAGCCGAGGCCATGGTGGCGCCGCCCACCCCGTCACGTCCCGTCTTGGCCCCGAGATAAACCACCGGCATGCCCACGCCCGAGGCGGCAGAGTAGAAGATCTTGTCGGCATCAGCCAGCCCTGCGGCAAAGGCATTGACCAGGCAGTTGCCGTTATAGGCGGGATCGAACCGCACCTCACCCCCGGCGCAAGGCACGCCAAAGCAGTTGCCATAGCCGCCGATGCCCGCCACCACGCCATGCACGAGCTGGCGCGTCTTGGGGTGCGATACCGCGCCGAAACTGAGCGAATTCATCGAGGCGATGGGGCGCGCGCCCATGGTGAAGACATCGCGCAGGATCCCACCCATGCCGGTGGCGGCGCCCTGATAGGGCTCGATATAGGACGGGTGGTTGTGGCTCTCCATCTTGAACACGATGGCCTGGCCGTCACCGATATCCACCACGCCCGCGTTCTCACCCGGACCGCAGATCACCTGGCTTCCGGTGGTGGGCAGGGTGCGCAACCATTTCTTTGAGGACTTGTAGGAACAATGCTCGTTCCACATCGCAGAAAAGATGCCGAGCTCGGTGAAAGTTGGCGTGCGCCCGATAATCTCGAGAACGCGCGCATATTCCTCGGGCTTGAGGCCATGCGCCGCGACCAACTCTGGCGTGATGGACGGTTCCTGCATGCGAGCGACCCTTCAACACTGTGAATGCGCGCGTCTTAAAGCATGGCAGCGGCGGGGGGAAGGGGCGCTGAGTCGGTGTTGCGGAACGATCGCGGCGCCGCAAAGCTGATCGCCATGCCCAAACTTGAGGCACGTCAAAAAAAGAGGCCGAGCACTAAGCTCGGCCCAAGTCCAACAGGGAGGTATGAAAATGACGGCCTTTCGGTAATCATTCTCATGACGCGCAGGTAAGGCCCCACTTCCAACCGATCAAGGGAAATAATGCCGCAACTGCAACATGGCCGTTATGCGAACCGCGCATATCTGGTGGACAACGTGCTGACAATGTCAGCCAACTGCCTGATCCTTAATCCCTTTCCGATAGTTGGATATTTCGTCCTGGATGAAATCCCGAAAGGCCGCGATCCGCTTGGATTGGCGCAATTCCTCGGGATAGGCGAGAAAGACCGGCACTTCGATCGATTGCACATCAGGAAGAACGCGCGCCAGTTGCGGCAGATCGTGAATCACATAGTCGGGCAGAACCCCAACGCCAAGATCCTGAAGGACGCCTTGCAGCACGCCGAAGTAGTTGTTCACCGTCAGCAGCGACTGGATATCGTTGGTCATCAATTCGTTGACCAGCATCGCCGCCGCACCCACCTGGGCCGAGCGCGGATTCTGACAGATCAGCCGATGAAACTGGAGGTCTTCGGGTGTTTCAGGTGTGCCGTTCTTTTCGAGATAGCTTTTTGTGGCAAACAGGCACATGTGAACGCTCATCAGGCGTTTGCGGATGAGGTCTGCCTGTGACGGTTCCTTCATGCGGATGGCGACATCGGCTTCGCGCATAGGCAGATCGAGCACGCGCTCTTCGAGCATGAGGTCAATCTTGAGATCGGGGTATTTTTCATAGAGCTTGCGCAGGCGCGGCGCGAGCCAGAGCGTGCCAAAGCCGGTGGTGGTCGTCACCCGCAATTCGCCGAACACTTCTTCTTCGCTGTCGCGAATCCGGGCGGTGGCTGTCTCAAGCCGCTTGAGCATGGCGCGGGTGGCGTCAAACAGCAACTCGCCCTGCTCGGTGAGAATCAGCCCGCGCGCATGTCGGTGAAAGAGCGTGGCGTTGAGCGACTCTTCCAGCGCGCGAATCTGGCGACTGACGGCGGATTGCGACAAATGCAGTTGATCACCGGCATGGGTGAGGCTGCCCGCATCCGCCACTGCGTGAAAGATTCTGAGTTTATCCCAATCCATGACGCTAACTTTCTGAGGAAATTCGTGTCCCGAACGCAATAGCAGATAATACTTGTCAGGCTATAGGAAAGGGCCGTGCAAATGACGAAATTCTGCTTGGTAGGTCATAAATTATGACCTAATATTGCCTTATATTGAGGCATGACCCTCAAACAGGGGAGGCAAGGATGACCACGCAAAAAGTGACGCTGAACGACCGCTTTGATCTGGAGAAATCGCCGGTTCTCCTGAACGGAACGCAGGCTCTGGTGCGTCTGATGCTGATGCAGGCGGCGCGCGACCGGGCGGCTGGACTGACGACTGCGGGATATGTCACCGGCTATCGCGGTTCGCCTCTCGGGGCGGTGGATCTTCAGATGCGCCGGGCAGAAAAGGTTCTGGCTGCCGCCAATGTCCGCTTTCAGGAAGGGCTGAACGAGGATCTTGCGGCCACTGCGCTCTGGGGCACGCAACAGGCAGAGTTGCGCGGCGAAGGGAAGTATGACGGCGTCTTTGGCCTCTGGTATGGCAAGGGACCGGGGGTGGATCGCTCGGGCGATGTCATGCGCCATGCCAACATGGCGGGGACATCACGTCATGGCGGCGTGTTGATGGCCATGGGGGACGACCATACCGGCGAATCCTCCACCGTGCTGCATCAGAGCGAATGGGCGCTGATCGATGCCTATATGCCGGTGGTAAGCCCGGCAGGCGTGCAGGAAATCCTCGATTTTGGCATCTACGGCTATGCGCTCAGCCGCTTTTCCGGCCTCTGGGTGGGCCTCAAGACAATGAAGGACACGGTTGAGGCGACGGCGGTGGTGGATGGCCGCCCCGACCGGATGCAACTTGTCATGCCCGAGTTTCCGATGCCCGAGGGCGGGTTCAACATTCGCCTCATCGACACGCCGCATGCGCAAGAGGCGCGGATGATCGACTACAAGCGCTTTGCCGCCGAGGCGTTTTCCCATGCCAACCGGATGGACCGGCGCATGCTGGGCAAACCGGGGGCCAAGATCGGCCTGGTTGCGGCGGGCAAGAACTGGCTCGATCTGGTTCATGCGCTCGATCTGCTGGGGATCGACGCGACCGAGGCCGAGCGGCTGGGGATCACCACCTACAAGATCGGGCAGACCTTTCCGCTCGACATGCAGGGATTTCACGACTGGGCCGAAGGGCTGGACCTGATCGTCGTGGTCGAGGAAAAGCGCAAGCTGATCGAGGTCCAGATCAAGGAAGCAATCTTTGACGACCGCCGCGGGCGCCGTGTCTATGGCTGGTACAAGGGCGGCGCGGGCGGCATGCATCGCGAGGAATTGTTCCCGACGCGCGGTGCGCTTGACCCGATCTGGATTGCCCAAAAACTGGGCGACATCCTGATCGAGGAGGGGCGTGGCACCGACCGGATCAAGGCGGGGCTGGCGAAGATCGACGAGGCGAGGGCGGGGGACAATGCCCAGGAGATCGCCACGCGTTTGCCGTTTTTCTGCTCGGGCTGTCCGCACAACACCTCGACCCGCCTGCCCGCAGGCGCCCGCGCCTATGCCGGGATCGGCTGTCACTACATGGTGCAGTGGATGGACCGCGAGACGACCGGATTCACCCATATGGGCGGCGAGGGTGCGAACTGGATCGGCGAGGCGCCGTTTTCAACCCGCAAGCATGTCTTTCAGAATCTGGGGGACGGCACCTACAACCACTCGGGCGTACAGGCGATCCGGGCCGCGCTCGCCGCGGGCACGACGATCACCTACAAGATCCTCTACAACGATGCCGTGGCGATGACCGGCGGACAGGCCAATGAGGGCGGGCTCGATGCCCCGCGTATTGCAGCCGAATTGCTGGCCATGGGCGTGAAACATTTGGTGGTGGTCCATGACGAGAAAGAGGAAATTGACGTCAAGTCCTTCCCGCAAGGTATTGAATTCAAGGAACGCGCTGACCTGATGGCGGTGCAGGAGCGGCTGTCGATGATCGAGGGGGTCAGCGTCATTCTCTACGTTCAGACCTGCGCCGCCGAAAAACGCCGACGCCGCAAGCGCGGCAGCTTTCCCGATCCCGACCGCCGGGTCTTCATCAATACCGATGTCTGCGAGGGCTGCGGCGATTGCGGGGTGCAGTCGAACTGCGTCTCGATCGTGCCGGTGGAGACCGAACTGGGGCGCAAGCGGGCGATCGACCAGTCGAGCTGCAACAAGGATTTCAGTTGTCTCAAGGGGTTCTGCCCGTCTTTTGTGACGCTCGAAGGGGCAAAGATCCGCAAGGACAGCACCGCCGATCTGACCCTGCCCGAGATGCCAGAGCCTGTCGTGCCGCGGATCGACGGCACCTGGAACGTGGTCATCACCGGCGTGGGCGGTACCGGCGTTGTCACCATCGGCGCAGTCATGGCGCAGGCGGCGCAGATTGATGGCAAGGGCGCCGGCATGATGGAGATGGCAGGCCTCGCGCAGAAAGGGGGCGCGGTGCATATTCACTGCCGTCTGGCGGAAAACCCCGAAGATATCAGCGCCATTCGCGTGGCAACAGGCGAGTGCGACGCGCTGATCGGGGGTGATCTGGTGGTCTCTGCGGGGGCCAAGACGCTGGGGCTGACCCGGGCCGGGCAGACCGGCGCGGTGGTCAACAGCCATGAAATCATCACTGGCGACTTCACCCGCGATACAGAGTTTTCGCTGCCAACCGACCGGCTCAAACTGGCATTGGAGGCGCGGTTGCGCGATGCGGTGCAGTTGTTTGATGCCTCCGATCTGGCCAAGGCGGTGATGGGCGATTCGATCTATTCCAACATGATGGTCTTTGGCGCCGCCTGGCAGCGCGGACTTGTGCCGTTGAGCCGCGCGGCGATAAGCGAGTCGATCCGGCTGAATGGCGCTGCCGTCGCTGCCAATCTGCGCGCGTTCGAGATTGGTCGCTGGGCCGCGCTCTATCCGGCAGAGGTGGACGAACTTCTGAGCGCCAAGGTCGTGTCCAAACCCCGGACGCTGGCCGAAAAGATCACTTACCGCGCCGACCACCTGAATGCCTATCAGGGCAAACGGCTGGTGAAACGCTATCTCAAGATGCTCGACGGCATTGCAGATGCGGGCGTCAAGGAGGCAGTTGCCAAGGGCTATCACAAGCTGCTGACTTACAAGGACGAATATGAGGTGGCGCGGCTGCATCTTGAGACCGCTTCCAAGGCGCGCGCCGAGTTCGGCGGCGATTTCGGGATGAAATTTCACCTCGCGCCGCCGCTTCTGTCGAAGCTGGGAAGCGACGGGCGGCCAGTAAAGCGGCAATTCGGTCCCGGAATCCTGCGCGCCTTCCGGGTTCTGGCGCGCCTCAAGGGGCTGCGCGGGACGCCGTTCGACCCCTTTGGCCGTTCCGCCGAGCGCCGGATGGAGCGCGCCCTGATCCGGCAATACGAGGCGGATATGGCCGACGTGCTGCCAAGGCTGAGCGCTGCCACGCGCGATGCCGTCATTGCCCTTGCCGAACTGCCGCTTGGTATCCGGGGCTTTGGTCCTGTGAAACAGGCCAGCGAGACCAAGGCAGCGAAGCGAAGAGAGGAACTCTTGGCGGTGATCCGGGATGGCGGGACGGGGCTGTCACGGGCTGCGGAATAGACGTCACGAAACTGTCATGGACCGGAGTCACACCTGTCTCATCATTTTGACAGAACGCGACTCAGCCAAGGAGCGACCATGCGTCAGGACCGCCATATCGCCCGCGAAATATCCTATGCTTTTTCCGCCCAGACCAGAGGGGGACGGGCCGTCATTCGCACGATGGAGAACCTGACCGGGCGGATTGCCCTGATCAAGCGCGCGGCGGGATATGAGCGTGAGGTCGCGCAGGGCCGCGACTTCTGGCAGGTGATGGTCGAACGTTACGGGCTCAGCCTTGATGTCGTGGCGGGCAGTCTCGAGATGATCCCGCGCGACGGGCCGGTCGTGCTGATTGCCAACCATCCCTATGGTATTCTCGACGGTCTGATGATGGGGCATATCCTGAGCAGCGCACGCGGCGACTTTCGCATCATGGCGCATCAGATCTTTTCGCGCGCCACGGATCTGAGCAAGGTCATTCTGCCGATCAGTTTCGATGAAACCAAAGAGGCCCTCGCGCTCAATCTGGAAACCCGCAGGATGGCGCTCGACTATCTGCGGCAGGGAGGGGCCATCGGTATCTTTCCGGGCGGAACGGTGAGCACGGGCGCGCGGCCGTTTTCCCGGCCGATGGATCCGGGATGGCGCGGCTTCACCGCGCGCATGATCGCCAAGTCCGAGGCCACCGTGGTGCCGATCTATTTCGACGGTCACACCAGCCGTATCTTTCAAGTTGCCAGTCATCTGCATGTCACCTTGCGCATGGGTCTGCTGCTCAAGGAGTTTCGCAAGAGGGTCGATACGCCGGTGCGTGTCGTGGTGGGCAAACCGATCCCGCGCAGCGCATTGTCAGTCCATGGCGGCGATACGAAATCGCTCATGGCATTCCTGCGCGCGAGGACCTATGAATTATCGCCAAGCCCGGTTGTCACCTCTGAAATCGGGTTCGACTTCGAGTGACAGCTTTGGGCGCGGGACATGGCGGTAGGAATTTTCGACAGCGGGCTTGGCGGCCTGACGGTGTGGGATGCGGTGAGCAGGCGCTTGCCTGATGTGCCGTTCGTCTATCTTGGGGACAATGCGAATGCCCCCTATGGGGTGCGCAACCCTGATGACATTTACGCTCTGACCACGGCCTCGGTCGCGCGTCTCTTTGAGGCGGGGTGTGATCTGGTGATTCTGGCCTGCAACACGGCCTCCGCCGCCGCCCTTCGCCGCATGCAGGAATCCTGGGTGCCGAGGGACAAGCGCGTGCTTGGCGTCTTTGTGCCCCTCATCGAGGCATTGACCGAACGGCAATGGGGGGACAATTCGCCCCCGAGGGAAGTGGCGGTCAAGAACGTGGGGCTCTTTGCCACGCCAGCCACGGTGGCGAGCCGCGCATTCCAGCGCGAACTGGCGTTCCGTGCCATCGGCGTGGATGTCGAGACGCAGGCCTGCGGCGGTGTGGTCGATGCCATCGAGGAGGGCGACATGATCCTCGCCGAGGCGTTGGTGCGCAGCCATGTCGAAGCCCTGAAACGCAAGATGCCACACCCAGAGGCCGCGGTGCTGGGATGCACCCATTATCCGCTGGTGCAGGAGGTCTTTCAGGATGCGCTCGGGCCCGACGTTGTGGTCTATTCGCAGCCGGATCTCGTCGCGGAGAGCCTCGCGGATTATCTCGCGCGGCGTCCGGAAATGCGGGGACCTGGGCAAGAGGCACGCTTCCTCACGACGGGGGATCCGCGGCGCGTGTCGAACCGCGCGACGCAGTTCCTGCGCCGCCAGATCATCTTCGAGGCCGCTTGAACCGGACAGTCCTGTCCTTGCCCTTTTCACGAGAAATCCGAAAGAGAGGTCGAAATGACCCATAAGATCGCCATTCTGGGGGCGTCTGGCTATACCGGGGCCGAACTTGTCCGGCTGATCGCCACGCACCCGACCTTCGAGATCGTGGCACTTGCCGCCAATGCCAAGGCGGGGCAGAGCATGGGCGAGGTCTTTGCCCATCTGCGACATCTGAAGCTGCCCGATCTGGTGCGGATCGAGGAGATTGATTTTGCGGGCATCGACCTGTGTTTCTGCGCCCTGCCGCACAAGACCAGCCAGGAGGTGATCGCCAAACTGCCGCGCGATCTGCGGATCGTCGATCTGTCGGCGGATTTCCGGCTGCGCGATCCGGCGGAATACGCGAAGTGGTATGGCAATCCCCATGCTGCCCCCGAATTGCAGCGCGAGGCGGTCTATGGCCTGACCGAGTTCTACCGCGCCGAAATTGCCGACGCACGGCTGGTGGCGGGCACCGGCTGCAATGCCGCGACCGGGCAATACATGCTGCGTCCACTGATCGCCGCCGGGGTGATCGACCTTGATGAAATCATCCTCGATCTGAAATGCGGCGTGTCGGGGGCAGGGCGCAGCCTCAAGGAAAATCTGCTCCATGCGGAATTGAGCGAGGGCTATCACGCCTATTCGGTGGGTGGCACGCACCGCCATCTGGGCGAGTTCGATCAGGAGTTTTCTGCGCTTGCCGGTCGGCCCGTGGAGATCCAGTTTACTCCACATCTCATTCCGGCCAACCGCGGCATCCTCGCCACCGGATATGTCAGGGGCGAGGCGACCGAGATCCATGCCACACTGGCGGCGGCCTATGCCGAAGAGCCGTTCATCGTGGTTCTTCCCTTGGATGAGACGCCCAGCACGCGCCACATCCGGGGTAGCAACTTCTGCCATATCGGCGTTGTGGCGGACCGTCGTTCCGGCCGGACAATCGTCATCGCAGCGCTCGACAATCTGACCAAGGGTTCGAGCGGTCAGGCGTTGCAAAATGCCAATCTGATGTTATCTGAACCTGAGATCAGCGGCCTGATGTTGGCCCCGGTCTTTCCGTAGGAGGCGCTACCGATGAAGTCGCTCAAGAAAACCCGCCGGGTGCAGGTGATTGCGATTGCCGCGATTGCGCTGGTCGCGGCGACCGCCCTGATCGGATACGGTATGCGCGACGGTATCAATTTCTTCCGAGCCCCCTCGCAAGTTCTGGCAGAGCCGCCCGGCCCCTCCGAGGTCTTTCGGATTGGCGGGCTCGTCGAGTCGGGCAGTCTGAAACGCGGCGAGGGCGAGGTGATCCGGTTCAACGTGACCGATGGCGGTGGCGTCGTGCCGGTCACCTATCGCGGCGTCCTGCCCGATCTCTTCGAGGAAAATCAGGGGATGGTCGGCACCGGCAGCTATCGTGACGGGGTGTTCGAGGCAACCGAGATCCTCGCCAAGCATGACGAAACCTACATGCCTAAAGAAGTGATCGAGGCGCTCAAGGCACAGGGCGTCTATGTCGATCCGGCGAACGGTAGTTAAGGCCCGCGTTAACCACTTTGCCCGCAGCCTTGCATCCAAGCGATGCGAAAGGTGGGGCAGATGCAAAGCATTGAGGACATTGCCGCAGAAATCGTCGCCCGAGAGGGGGGATATGTTGACGATCCCGATGATCCGGGCGGGGCGACCAATTTTGGCGTGACGCTTGCAACGTTGCGGCGGTTGGGCCTCGATCTCACCCGCGATGGGGTGATTGATGCGGCGGATCTGCGCGCACTGACCCGCGCGCAGGCCATCGGACTTTTCGTCGATCACTATTATCATCGTCCCGGCATCGCGCGCCTGCCGGACCTGCTCCAGCCCAGCGTGTTCGACATGTATGTCAACGCCGGGGCCAACGCGGTCAAGATCCTGCAACGGCTCCTGCGCGAGATGGGGCAGACGATCGAGCTGGACGGGTTGATCGGGCCGCAGACGGAGAAGGCCGCCGCGGCGGCGGCGCGCACGGCCCCCGATCACATCGTCGATGCCTATGGGATCGCGCGGCGCAACTATTACTTTCGTCTGGCAGATGGCCGACCGGCGAGCCGCAAGTTCGCGCGCACGCAGGCGGGCGGCAAGGGCGGCTGGATCCGGCGCGCGGAGGAGTTCATAAGCCCCCGGTTTCATCTCAGTCTAGCGGACTTCAATGCACGGGTGGCGGCATGGTGATCGATATTCTCAGGGCGCTCTTTGGCGGCGGCACCAATGTGGTGCGCGAGACGGCAGAAGTATTCCGGGTCAATGCCGAAGCTGCCGATCAGCGCAACACCGAGACCCAACGCGCCGCGCTTGCGCAAATGGCAGGCGAGTTTCAGCTTCAGAATCGTGGCGCTTTCGACCGCTTCATTGACGGACTGAACCGCATACCCCGTCCGGCGATGGCGCTTGGCACCCTCGGGCTCTTTGTCGCGGCGATGGTTGATCCGCTCTGGTTTGGGGCCCGCATGACCGGTCTTGCCCTGGTGCCTGATCCGCTCTGGTGGCTGTTGGGCGCGATTGTCAGTTTCTATTTCGGGGCGCGCCATCAGGCCAAGGGGCAGGATTTCCAGCGCTCCATCGCTGCCACCATGGCGCGTGCGCCGCAGGTGGTGAGCACGATTGCGGCGCTCGATGCGCTCCGGCCCGCAAGCCCCGGCGCGGCGGATGCGGGGCCGGATTCGGGGCTGGCGCTGGCCGCCATCACGCCCTCCGAAAACCCGGCGCTTGACGATTGGCGACGCAGGGCCGCGACAATGTGATCCGGCGGACGTTGCGAATAGGATTGGCCTGCGGCAGCGTCTGTCCTATAACACTTGCATGATTACAGAACTTGGTCACTTCGCCCTCATTCTCGCCTTTTTGGTCGCTTGTTGTCAGGCGACGATCCCGCTGATTGGCGCCTATCGGAGGTGGCCCGGCTGGATGGCGCTTGCCGAACCTGCGGCGACCCTACAGTTTCTGCTGACGGCGGTGGCTTTTGGCGCGCTGATGTGGGCCTTTGTCACTTCGGATTTCTCACTCCGGCTGGTGGTGCTCAATAGCCATACCGACAAGCCGATGCTCTACAAGATCACCGGCGTCTGGGGCAATCACGAAGGCTCGATGCTCCTCTGGGTGCTGATCGTGACGCTGTTCGGCGGCGCGGTGGCATGGTTCGGAACCAACCTGCCGCCCACCCTGCGGGCGCGGGTGCTCAGCGTGCAGGCGATGATCGGGGTGGCTTTCTTTGCCTTCATCCTGCTCACCTCCAACCCGTTCCTGCGCATGGCGGTCCCCCCCTTCAACGGTCAGGATCTCAACCCGCTGTTGCAGGATCCCGGCCTCGCCTTTCATCCACCGTTTCTCTATCTGGGCTATGTCGGGCTTTCGATGACCTTCTCCTTCGCGGTCGCAGCGCTCATCGAGGGGCGCGTCGATGCAGCCTGGGGGCGCTGGGTGCGGCCCTACACGCTGGCGGCGTGGATCTTTCTGACCATCGGCATCGGCCTGGGCTCGTGGTGGGCCTATTACGAACTGGGCTGGGGCGGGTTCTGGTTCTGGGATCCGGTCGAGAACGCAAGTTTCATGCCGTGGCTCATCGCCGCCGCGCTGCTGCATTCCGCCATCGTGGTGGAAAAGCGCGAGTCGTTGAAAAGCTGGACAATCCTGCTGGCGATCCTCGCCTTCGGCTTCTCGATGGTGGGCGCATTCATCACCCGTTCGGGCGTTTTGACTTCGGTCCACGCCTTTGCCACAGACCCCGAGCGCGGGGTGTTCCTGCTCGGCATCCTGGCGGTGTTCATGGCGGGCGCGCTCACGCTCTTTGCGGCGCGGGCGAGTGTGATGCAAGCCAAGGGTGTGTTCAGCGTTCTGAGCCGTGAATCGATGCTGGTGCTCAACAACATTCTTCTCGCCGTGGCCTGTTTCGTGGTCTTTATCGGCACAATATGGCCCCTCGTGGCCGAGTTGTTCTTTGACCGCAAACTTTCGGTGGGTGCGCCATTTTTCAACGCCGCCTTCTCGCCGTTCATGGCGGGACTTGGGCTCGTGTTGCCAATTGGAGCGATGCTGCCCTGGAAACGGGCAACGCTCGGGCGGGTGCTGCGGCAGCTTGCGCCGGTGTTTGTCTTGGCCGTCGCCGTTGCAGCCTTTGCCTGGGCGTTGCAATCTGGGCGCTCGGCGCTTGGGCCGCTGGGTCTGTTCTTTGCAGCCTGGCTGATTGGCGGTGCGGGGGTTGATCTCTGGTCACGCACCGGGCTCGGGCAGGGGCGGTTCGGTCGCCTCACCCGGCTGCCGCGCGCTGATTGGGGCAAGGCGGTGGCGCATGGCGGGCTTGGCGTGACCATGGCCGGGATCGCTGCGATGATGGCCTGGCAGGCCGAGGATATTCGTGTGCTAGAGGTCGGACAGCAGTTCGAGCTATCGGGTTATGGCCTGCGTCTCGATGAGGTGCATCCCGAGCAGGGTCCGAATTACATGGCCACCAAGGCGACCTTTACCCTGAGCAAGAACGGTCAGGTGATCGCCGAGATGTTCCCCGAGAAGCGGGTCTATCCCGTGGCCGGGATGCCAACGACCGAGGCCGCGCTGAATAACGGGTTTCTACGCGATATCTACGTTGTCATCGGCGATCCGCAGGAGGGCGGCGGCTGGGCCGTGCGCAGCTACTACAAGCCGCTCGCCAACTGGATCTGGGGTGGCACCATCCTGATGGCGCTTGGCGGCTGCCTGTCGCTGAGCGACCGGCGCTACCGGGTGGCGGCGGGGGCACGCAAGCTGCCCGCCGGGGTGCCGGCGGAATGAAACGACTGATCCTGGCGCTTTGCCTCATCGCGGCCCCGGTGATGGCGGTGCAGCCCGATGAAGTGCTTGACGATCCGGCACTCGAAACGCGGGCCCGGGCGATTTCCGCCGGATTGCGGTGTCTGGTGTGCCGCAACGAGAGTATCGATGATTCCAACGCCGAACTTGCGCGTGATCTGCGGCTCCTGGTGCGCGAGCGGCTGGTGGCGGGGGATAGCGATGCAGACGCGGTGGCGTTCATCGTTGACCGCTACGGTGAATACGTTCTGCTCAAGCCACAGTCGGGGGGGGCCAATGTCCTGCTCTGGTTGGCCGGGCCGATCATGCTGGGTGTCGGCGTGCTGATGGCGGCGCTCTATCTGCGGGGGCGGGCCGGGGCCATTGAACCGGAAGTCGCACGCCTCAGCCAGGCCGAAGAGGATCGATTGCGCGAAATCCTCAAGGACTGACGCGTGGTTTCGCTTGGCCTGATGGCGCGCTTGCGCTTTGATGGCCGAAACCCCAGCGAGAGGCGCAAAACCCGTGAAAGACTATCAGACCATCACCCTGGAGATTGCCGAAGACATCGCCGTCCTGTGCCTTGACCGTGCCGACAAGATGAATGCGCTGAATGCCCAGATGCGCGCCGAAATCACCGATGCGGTCATCCTTGCCGGGCGCGAGGCGCGGGTCGTGGTGCTGACTGGCAAGGGCCGTGCGTTTTGTTCCGGGCAGGATCTGAGTGACGGGACGAGTGCCGCAACACTCGATCTGGAACGGGTGCTGCGCGAGGAATATGTCCCGATGTTGCGCGCCATCACCGACTGCCCGGTGCCGACGCTGAGCGCGGTGAACGGGCCGGCGGCGGGCGCCGGAGCCAATCTGGCCATGGCGGCGGATGTGGTGATCGCCGCCGACAGCGCCTATTTCCTTCAGGCCTTTGCCCGGATCGGACTGATCCCGGATGCAGGCGGCACCTGGGTTCTGCCGCGCCAGATCGGGATGGCCAAGGCGATGGGGGCGGCGCTCTTTGCCGAACCGATCACCGCCCGCCAGGCGAGCGACTGGGGAATGATCTGGGAAGCGGTGAGCGACGAGGGCTTTGACGCCCATTGGCGCGCCCGCGCCGCTCACCTGGCCAAGGGACCGACCCTGGCCTACGCGGCCGCAAAGCAGGCAATTCGAGAAACTTGGGACAACAGCCTCGACACCCAGCTTGACCTCGAAGCGAAACTCCAGGGTGCCTGCGGGCAGTCGCGTGATTTCAAGGAAGGACTGGTTGCCTTCCTTGAAAAACGTCTGCCGCAGTTCGATGGCCGTTAAGGACAGGGCGGCTCTGACTTACGGATCGTCCCCGCAACAGATCAACGCCTTTCGATATCAACATAGTCCCGCATGGTTTCGCCCATGTAGAGTTGGCGGGGGCGACCGATCTTGAGTTGCGGATCCGCGATCATTTCCTTCCATTGCGAAATCCAGCCAATCGTGCGGCTGACCGCAAAGATCGGCGTGAACATCGAAGTTGGAAAGCCCATCGCCTCGAGAATGATCCCCGAATAGAAATCCACATTCGGAAATAGTTTCTTCTCGACGAAATAGGGATCTGCCAGCGCCTGCTGCTCCAGTTCCTTGGCGACCTGAAGGGTCGGGTTGTTGTCGACGCCCAGGAGCTCGAGAACCTCGTCCGCAGATTGCTTCATCACCTTGGCGCGGGGATCGAAATTCTTGTAGACACGATGACCAAAGCCCATCAGGCGGAACGGGTCGTCCTTGTCCTTCGCGCGGGCGATGAATTCCGGGATGCGATCCGGCGTGCCGATTTCGCGGAGCATTTCGAGGCAGGCCTGATTGGCGCCACCATGCGCCGGTCCCCAGAGACAGGCAACGCCGGCGGCGATACAGGCAAAGGGGTTGGCCCCCGAAGAGGACGCAAGGCGCACCGTCGAGGTCGAGGCGTTCTGTTCGTGATCCGCATGCAGCGTGAAGATCCGGTCCATCGCGCGGCTGAGGATCGGATTGACCTCGTAATCCTCGGCTGGCACGGCAAAACACATGCGCAAGAAATTCGAGGCATAGTCGAGATTGTTGCGGGGATATTCGAAAGGCTGGCCGATGGTGTATTTATAGGCCATCGCGGCAATCGTCGGCATCTTGGCGATCAGGCGAATCGACGCCACTTCACGTTGCCAGGGGTCGTTGATATCGGTGCTGTCGTGGTAAAAGGCCGACATTGCCCCGACCACACCGACCATGATCGCCATCGGATGGGCGTCACGGCGCAAGCCACGAAACAGATACATCATCTGTTCGTGAATCATCGTGTGATTGGTGACTCTGCTCTCGAAGTCCTCAAGTTGTGCAGGACTGGGCAAGTCCCCGTAGAGCAGGAGATAGCAAACTTCGAGATAATGCGATTTTGCCGCCAGTTGGTCGATCGGATAGCCGCGATGCAAGAGTTCGCCCTTGTCGCCGTCGATGAAGGTGATCGTGCTGTCGCAACTCGCGGTCGACGTGTAGCCGGGATCATAGGTGAACACACCAACATTGGCGTAGAGCTTGCGAATGTCGATCACATCAGGGCCTGCCGTGGGCGAAAGAACCGGCAATTCATGGGTCTTGCCGTCAATTTCCAGCTTCGCGACTCTCTTGCCTTCTGACATCTGGGATCCTCCCACTGAGCGCCCGCAGGTCGTCTGCGCCTCGGGCTGTGTAAACGTTAGGCCTTGCCAAAGGGTTAAGTCCCTTCGCTGGCGGCATCGGTCAGACGGGCGATGGTTTCATCCCGCCCAATTACAAGCATCATGTCAATCACACTTGGCGTCGTTGTCCGACCTGCCAAGGCCGCCCTGAGCGGGCCGGCGAGTTGGCCGAATTTCATTCCGTGGCTTTCGGCAATTTGGCTGGCAACTGCCTCGAGATCATCACGCGTCCACCTAGCACTTTGCAGGTGCAGCGTCAATTCTCTCAGCATACCACGGGATACATCATTGAGATACACAGCAGCGGCAGCCTCTGGCACAAGCGGTCTGACTTTCATAACAAATGCCGCTTTATCAATCAGTTCCGGGAATGTCTTTGCACGTTCCTTGAGGCAGTACATTGCCTTCGACAACAGATCCGCCTGGCAATCATCGAGCGGTGGTTGGCCGGTTCTGGCCAGAAACTCGCCGAGTTCATGCAGCAGCGCAGCATCCTCCGTCGCGGCGATGTGCCGGCCACAGAGATTCTCCAGCTTCTTGAAATCGAATCGTGCCGGTGATCGGCCGATGGCCTCTAATTCAAACCACGCCTGCGCCTGAGCGTCGGTAAAAAATTCGTCATCGCCATGGCTCCAGCCAAGGCGCGCCAGATAGTTGCGCATCCCCGCCGCCGGATAGCCCATCCGTTGATATTCATCGACGCCAAGCGCCCCATGGCGCTTGCTCAGTTTCTTGCCGTCGGGGCCGTGAATCAGGGGGATATGGGCATAGACCGGCAGCGGCCAGCCCATCGCCGCATAGATCATCATCTGCCGCGCCGCGTTGTTGAGGTGATCGTCGCCACGGATGACATGGGTCACGCCCATGTCGTGGTCATCCACTGCGACCGCCAGCATGTAGACCGGGGTTCCGTCGCTGCGGAGCAGCACCATGTCATCGAGTTGATCGTTGCGGATGGTCACGTTGCCCTGCACACGATCGGCGATCACGGTCTCTCCGCCGCGTGGAGCCTTGATTCGGATGACATAAGGGGCGTCCGGGTGCTGATCGGGCGGAACATCGCGCCACGGGCTCTGAAACAGCGTCGAGCGGGCTTCGGCGCGGGCGGTCTCGCGAAAGGTCTCGATTTCGTCCTGGGTGGCAAAGCATTTGTAAGCCTTGCCTTCGGCCAGAAGGTGATGCGCCACTTCGGCATGGCGCGGCGCGCGCTCGAACTGGCTGACGGCCGCGCCGTCGTGATCAAGCCCAAGCCATTTCAGCCCATCGAGAATCGCCTGCGTTGCCTCTGGCGTCGAGCGGGCGCGATCAGTGTCCTCGATCCGGAGCAGAAACTTGCCCGCGTGCCCGCGCGCAAAGAGCCAGTTGAAGAGCGCCGTGCGCGCGCCCCCGATGTGCAGATAACCGGTGGGCGATGGGGCAAAGCGGGTCACGACCGGGCCTGTCATGGGGCGTATTAACCTTTCGGTAACAATGCGTGCAGTACGCTAGGGCCTTGTCTATCGACCCGCCGGGAGGGACACAAGTGGCGCGCATCTGGCCCCAGGTCGAGGCGGTCTGGCTCTTGCAGCGTGGCGCACTGTTTCCTTGGGTTCCAGTCCTGATCGGTTGCGGCGTGGGCTTTTATTTCGCGTTGCGGATCGAACCTGCGCCACTCCTGCTTGTGGCGGCAGGCGGCAGCGCGCTGTTGTTGATGCTCGTCGCGCGACGGGGGCGCGAATGGGGCGGACCGGCGCTCTGGGCGGTGGCGCTGGTGCTGGCAGGATTTGCTCTTGCCGGCTTGCGGGCGCACCTCTTGGCCGCTCCCGTGCTGGGTTGGCGCTACTACGGTCCCGTCGAGGGGCGGGTCGTGGGCATCGACCGCTCTGCCGCGGACGCGCTGCGGCTGACGCTGGACCAGGTGGTGCTGGCCCGCACCGATCCTGACCGTGTGCCGCGTCGGGTGCGGGTATCCCTCCATGGCCCGCAGTCGGCGTTCAAGGCGCAACCCGGCCAGCGGATCATGATGACAGCACATCTCGGGCCATCTGGGGGGCCGGTCGAACCGGGGGGATTCGATTTCCAGAGGCAGGCGTGGTTTTTGAGGATTGGTGCCGTGGGTTATACCCGGACACCGGTCCTGAGCATCGCGCCGGCCACTGGCAGTCTGCCCCTCTTTCGGGCGCGCATGGCGCTGTCAGAGCATGTCCAAGAGCGACTCCCAGGGCAGGCGGGGGCCTTTGCGGCGGCGATCATGACAGGCGACCGCTCCGCTCTTGACCAGACGACGCTCGTGGCGATGCGGGTCTCGAACCTTGCGCATCTTCTGGCGATTTCGGGGCTCCACATGGGGCTTCTGGCAGGGTTTGTCTTTGCCACCTGCCGCTTGGGCTTTGCCGCCGTGCCGGTCATCGGATTGCGTCTGCCCGCCAAGCGGCTGTCGGCGGCCTTTGCGCTCGTCGCGGCCGCGGGCTATCTGGGCATGTCCGGCGGCAATGTCGCGACCGAGCGCGCCTTTGTCATGGTGGCGGTGATGCTTGTTGCGGTGATGCTGGACCGCCGCGCGCTGACATTGCGGGCCGTCGCGGTGGCCGCAACGATCGTGCTCTCCCAGCAGCCGGAGGCGTTGCTGGGCCCCGGATTTCAGATGTCCTTTGCCGCCACCGTTGCACTGGTTGCGGTTTTTGGCTGGCTGCGGGACGCAGAAATTCAACTAGGGCCCCGCTGGCTGCACCCCATTCTGACGGTTGTGATTTCCTCGGCTGTCGCCGGGGCGGCCACGGCCCCGGTGGCGGCGGCGCATTTCAATCAGTTTGCGCAATACGGTCTTGTTGCCAACCTGCTCAGCGTGCCGCTGATGGGTATCTTGGTGATGCCAGCCGCGGTGCTGGCGGTGCTGCTCTGGCCCCTTGGGCTTGACGGGCTGCCCCTCTCGATTATGGGACTCGGGCTTGACTGGATCCTGTTCGTAGCGGATCGGGTAGCGGCATTCGATGGCGCGCGCCTTCCGGTTGTGGCCCCCACTCCATCGGTCTTGCCGCTTCTGACACTCGGGGCGCTTCTCGTGGTGCTATGGCAGGGCCGGACCCGCCTCATCGGATGCCTGCCCATGCTGCTGTCAATCTGGTTCTGGATCGAAACGGAGCGCCCGCTGGTTCTGATTTCGGACAGCGCAGCGCTGGTCGGCGTGATGACCGACCAGGGCCGCGCGCTCAACAAGCCAAAGGGCGGCAGCTTTGTTGCGACGAACTGGTTGGAAAATGATGGAGACGGCACAACCCAGCACGCAGCCTTTGGCCTTTGGTCAACCCTCGAGTCCGCCCCCTTGTCGATCAGGTTGATCGAAGGCAAGGCGGCGGCGCAGCTGCCGATTTCCTGCGACGGGGCAAGGCTTGTCGTTCTGACGGTCGATCCGGATCATCCGGCGCGCGAGCAGGGATGCACGATCATCACGCCCGCCAGCCTCCGCAAAACCGGGTCCCTGGCACTCTATGACACAGCCGAAGGCGGTCGCCTGGTCACGGCGCGCGACATCAGCGGTATGCGACTCTGGAATCGTCAGTAGGTGCGGATGAGTCCCACAAGACGCCCCTGCACCTTGATCTGATCTTCCGGGAAAAGGCGCGTCTCATAGGCGGGATTGGCCGCTTCCAGGGCGATCGCATTACCGCGGCGGAAAAACCGCTTGAGCGTGGCCTCCTGATCTTCGATCAGCGCCACGACGATATCGCCGTTATCGGCAACGGAGGTTTCCCTTATGATCACCACATCGCCATCATTGATCCCCGCCTCGATCATCGAGTCGCCCTTGACCTCGAGCGCATAATGCTCGCCGCGTCCCGAGATCATGCTGCCCGGCACGGCAACACTATCGCGGACATGGGCGATCGCCTCGATCGGCACGCCCGCCGCGATGCGCCCCATCAGCGGCACCTCGATGGCATGTGCGCTCACGACAGGCCGCGCATTGGCCGGCTGCGCTACATCCGGTCGATCACCTTCGATCACGCGCGGGATGAACCCATAGGAGGGGCCTCCCCCCATGCTTTCGGGCAGTTTCACGATCTCGAGCGCCCGCGCTCGATGTGCCAGTCGCCGGATAAAGCCGCGTTCCTCCAGCGCCGTGATCAACCGGTGGATGCCAGATTTAGAGCGCAGATCGAGCGCGTCCTTCATTTCGTCGAAACTGGGTGGCACGCCATCGCGTTGAACCCGTTTGTGGATGAATTCCAGCAGATCAAGCTGTTTTCGGGTCAACATGGGCAGAGTCTCCGGTCATGCGTATCCTTTTGTTCTACGCATGTTCCTGTTTTGTGTCAACCCTGCCAGTGACCGCAGTCGGGTCGGCTAGGCCCAATTCCCGGCAAAATCCTTGGGGATCATCAGGATGTCACGGTCCAGATCGCGGACATCGCGCCGTCCACACAATCCCATCGTGCTGTCGAGTTCCTTGGCAATCACCTCGAGCGCACGGGTCACGCCAGCCTCACCCATCGCGCCAAGGCCATAGGTGAAGGCGCGGCCGATATAGGTGCCCCTGGCCCCCATCGCCAGCGCCTTCAGCACGTCCTGACCCGAGCGGATGCCGCTGTCGAGATGCACCTCGATCCGGTCGCCAACGGCATCGAGGATCGCGGGTAGGGCGCGTATCGATGAAATCGCCCCGTCAAGTTGCCGCCCACCATGATTGGACACGATGAGTGCATCCGCCCCCACGTTGAGCGCCTCCAGCGCGTCACGCGGGTCCATGATCCCCTTGATGATGAGCGGGCCGTCCCACATCCTGCGGAATTGCCGGATCCGATCCCAGTTGAGCGCCTGATCGAAGGCCTCGGCGGTCCAGGCCGAGAGCGAGGAGGGATCCGTCACCCCCTTGGCATGGCCCACGATATTGCCGAAGAAGCGCCGCTTGGTGCCCAGCATGCCAAGGCCCCATTGCATCTTGGTCATCATGTTGGCCACCGACTTCACGGTCAGCTTGGGCGGCGCGCTGAGGCCGTTCTTGAGATCCTTGTGGCGTTGTCCCAGCATTTGCAGATCGACCGTGATCATCGCGGCCGAGCATTTTGCGGCCTTGGCGCGGTCGAACAGGCGCTGCATGAAATCGTCATCCTTGAGCGTATAGACCTGCATCCAGAACGGTTTACTGGTATGCGCCGCCACATCCTCGATCGAACAGATCGACATGGTGGAAAGGGTGAAGGGCACGCCAAACCTTTCCGCCGCCCGCGCCGCCTTGATCTCGCCATCGGCATGCTGCATGCCGGTCAGGCCGACCGGGGCAAGGCCCACGGGCATCGCCACATCTTGCCCGATCATGGTCGAGGCGAGGTTGCGCCCGGTCATGTCGATGGCCACCCGTTGCCGGAGGTAGATCCGGTCGAAGTCGGTCACGTTCTCACGAAAGGTCTGCTCGCTCCAGCTTCCCGATTCCGCGTAATCGTAAAACATCTTCGGCACGCGCCGGGCATAGATCGCCTTGAGATCTTCGATATTGGTGATCACGGGCATCTCGGATACCTCCAAATTGGTAAGGTCAGATTACCAAAGCCAACCAATTTCTGCAATCAGCCTCTTTGCCACAGCCCTCACGCGCGGTGTGCGCCTGCCGCCAGTCCGCGCACGAAGTCGAGCACGCCCTCGACGGGGCCGCCCTTGGCGATTTCGGCCACGATCGCGGATCCCACGACGCAGCCATCGGCCACGCCGGCGATGATCTGTGCGGTGTCCGGCGTGCGGATGCCAAAGCCCACGATCACCGGCAGGTCGGTCTGCGCCTTGATCCGCGCCACTTCGGGACCGACATCGGCGGCACTCGCCGCCGCCGCCCCGGTGATCCCGGTGATCGAGACATAATAGACAAATCCGCTGGTGTTTTGCAGCACCTTGGGCAGGCGCTTGTCATCTGTCGTGGGGGTTGCCAGACGAATGAAATTGAGCCCCGCCGCCTGTGCCGGCAGGCAGAGCTCTTCATCCTCCTCGGGCGGCAGATCGACCACGATCAGCCCGTCGATACCCGACGCTCTCGCTTCCTCGAGAAACCGATCGACGCCTCGGCTGTAGATCGGGTTGTAGTAGCCCATCAGCACAATCGGCGTGGTGTCGTTCACCTTGCGGAAGTCCGCCGCCATCGCCAGCGTCCGCGTGAGCGTCATGCCCGCAGCCAGCGCCCGCTGTCCGGCCAGTTGAATGGTCGGCCCATCCGCCATCGGATCGGTAAAGGGCACGCCCAGTTCGATGATGTCCACCCCGGCTGCGGGCAGACCCTTCATCACCGCCAGAGAGTAATCGGGATCCGGATCGCCCGCCATGATGTAGGACACAAACGCCTTTTTCCCGGCTGCTTTCAGTTCGGCAAATTTCGTGTCGATGCGGGTCATGCGGGCGGTCCTCCGAATACGTCCGTGCGGGTGTGGCGCAAACGGCTGAGGAAATCAATGCCCGGCTTGACCTTGGCCCGCGCAAACCCGTAGATGCGCGCAATTCACCGCAGGAAGGGGTCGAGATGGGTTTCAAGATGGGAATTGTGGGCCTGCCCAATGTCGGCAAGTCGACACTCTTCAACGCACTTACCCGCACCGCCGCCGCGCAGGCTGCGAATTTTCCGTTCTGCACCATCGAGCCCAATGTCGGCGAGGTCGCGGTGCCCGATGCCCGTCTCGACCGGCTCGCGGCGGTTGCCGGATCGAAACAGACAATTCCGACCCGGATGACCTTTGTCGATATCGCGGGGCTGGTGAAAGGGGCCAGCAAGGGCGAGGGTCTGGGCAATCAGTTCCTCGCCAACATTCGCGAGGTTGATGCCATCGCCCATGTCCTGCGCTGTTTCGAGGATGACGACGTGACCCATGTCGAGGGCCGTGTCGATCCGGTGGCCGATGCCGAAACGATCGAGACCGAGTTGATGCTTGCCGATCTCGAATCGGTCGAAAAGCGCCGCGCCGGGTTGCAACGCAAGCTCAAGGGCAATGACAAGGACGCCGCGCAGCAGGATCGCCTGCTCGCCGCCGCACAGGCCGCCCTGGAAACAGGTCGGCCGGCGCGCAGCGTCACGATTGATCCCGAGGATGCGCGGGCCTGGAAGATGCTGCAACTGCTGACCTCGAAACCGGTGCTCTATGTCTGCAATGTCGAGGAATCGAGCGCCGCCTCCGGCAATGCCCTTTCGGCGCGCGTGGCCGAGATGGCGGCGGCAGAAGGCGCCGCTTCGGTGGTGATCTCGGCCCGGATCGAAGAGGAAATCAGCCAACTCGATGCCGAGGAGGCCAGCATGTTCCTGTCCGAGATGGGGCTCGCGGAGGCCGGGCTCGACCGTCTGATCCGCGCCGGATACGCGCTCTTGCACCTTGAGACCTACTTTACCGTCGGCCCCAAGGAGGCCCGCGCCTGGACGATCTCCGCAGGCACCACCGCGCCGCGCGCCGCGGGCGTTATCCACGGCGATTTCGAGCGTGGCTTCATCCGGGCAGAAACCATCGCCTATGACGATTTCGTCACCCTGGGCGGCGAGCAGAAGGCACGCGACGCCGGCAAGCTGCGCGCCGAAGGCAAAACCTATGTCGTCAAGGATGGCGATGTGCTGCATTTCCTGTTCAATACCTGAGACAGCACCGGTCAGGATCGGCCCCGGACAGGCCGAGGGTTCTGCATGTCCTGTGAAAATCCCGTAAAACCAAAAGTTTGAAAAAGTCCCAAAATGGCCCTTGTTCCCCTGACGCGCTGCAATTAAACGGGTCAGCGGAGCTGTGGCCGAGTGGTCGAAGGCACGCCCCTGCTAAGGGCGCAGACCCGAAAGGGTCTCGTGGGTTCGAATCCCATCGGCTCCGCCACTTGCACATCGCGAACCAGTGACACTGCCCTGACGGGCACGGATTTTTCCGTGTTATCAAAGGGGTTTGCGGGAGCCGACCGAACCTCATAGACGCGCCGCCTGGCCAAAGCTGGGCTCAGAATGGCCCTCAGTCTCAGTTTGGGCGAACCTCGTCCATTCCGGTTCGGTCCACTTTTGGCATTACTTTTCAATGGCCTGCCTGCGAACACCGCCAAAACCCAAACGCGCGTTCCGAATGATATCGACGGCAACATAGACGGAACACACGGTAGGCGCGTTGCTCGGGATGCCAGCGTAAAGTGGCGGATTTCTTGGGTAGGTTCGCATCTCATTCACTCACCGAAACCCCTGATGACAAACCATTTTGGCACAGCTAGCATTCAAGAACCTCGGATTGGTTCAGATCGATGCGGAGGCTGACTATGCGGTGACGCGGGATCAGTCACGCGCGTGCACATCCACTTAAGACACTGCGAGAATTGTCAGGCTTCCCACCTATTCGACAACGGGATAGAACGGCTTAGCGGACCTCTCATCGCGCAGTTGAGATGGTTGGACCGCAGTCCCGCTTCGCGCTGCTCGCTGGCACGCCGATACTGCGCCCAATATTGAAGTGTGGCCCAAGACCTACCCTACGGCGAGGTGAGCCGTTCGATGCATTTGCTTTGGATCAAGGCCACGGAATGCCCTATCGCTTATGGAAATCACAGGTCAGCGGGCGGCAGGGGACGCTCTCGAGCATCTCACAGCGGCCTTCCCCGGTGAAGGCTGATCGCGCAAATTATTGATCGGATGAATTTCAATGCCCACGAAGCCTGCCAGAAACCAATCCGCATCGCCAACCCGCAATCTGGCGAGCACGGCGCCGGTTCCGGTGCCCGCAAGCGCGCGCAAGGCATTTCAACCGGAACATGCCCACCAGAACCTTGACCGCGGTGCGCGCGCGGCCATGGCGCGGCTAAGCGGGGGTGTCTCTGCACATGCCTTCATCGAGGCATGGACGGACTGGACTTTCCATCTGAGCAATTCGCCCGGGCGGCAGCTGGAACTTGCCGAGCGCGCGCAGCAGAACGCCCTTAAGCTGATGGCCCTTTCGGCAAGGGCCGATCCGGACGCACCGCCACCCTTTGTGCCGAAGCCCTACGATCACCGTTTCGATCATCCCGGCTGGAACACCCAGCCGTTCCTGCTGTGGCAGCAGGGGTTCCTTGCCGTGCAGGACTGGTGGGACCACGCGACGGACCATCTGCGGGGCCTGCAGCCCGAGGATGCCGACCGGGTGCGGTTCATGGCGCGGCAGGCGCTGGATACGGTGTCTCCCGCGAACTTCCCCGCGCTAAACCCCGAGATCATCAAAGCGACGCTGGCCAGCGGCGGGCGCAATCTTACCGATGGTGCCGCGCATTTCATGCAGGACATGGTCAAGACTCTGACCCAGTCGCATGATCCCGCGCCTAAGGGGTTCCGCGTGGGGCAGGATCTGGCCTGCACGCCGGGCACGGTCGTGTTTCGCAATGACCTGTTCGAACTGATCCAGTATGCACCCCAGACCGGGCAGGTGCAGGCCGAGCCGATCCTGATCGTGCCGGCCTGGATCATGAAATATTACATCCTCGACCTTTCACCGCATAATTCGATGGTGAACTACCTGGTCGGTCAGGGCTTCACGGTCTTCATGATCTCCTGGTGCAACCCGACCGCCGCACAGGCTGACCTGTCGCTGGAGGATTACCGGACGACCGGTGTGATGGCGGCGCTGGACGCCGTGGGCCGGATCGTGCCCGACCGCAAGGTCCACGCCGTCGGCTATTGCCTCGGCGGCACCATGCTGGCCATCGCCGCGGCCACGATGGCGCGCGACGGCGACGACCGGCTTGCCAGCATCACGCTGATGGCCGCGCAGGTCGATTTCGCCGAGGCCGGGGAACTCCTGCTGTTCGTCGATGAAAGCCAGGTGGCCTTTCTCGAGGACATGATGTGGGATCAGGGCTATCTCGACCGCCCGCAGATGGCGCGGACCTTTTCCACGATCCGGTCCGAGGATCTGATCTGGTCGCGGGCGGTGCGGCGATACTTCCTCGGTCAGGACGATCTGCCCACCGACATGGGCGTCTGGTCAGCCGACACCACCCGGATGCCCGCCCGGATGCATTCCCAGTATCTGCGGGGGCTGTTCCTGGAGAACCGGCTGACCGCGGGGCGATTTGCCGTCGAGGGGCAGGTGATCGCGCTGAAGGACATCGCGGTCCCGATGTTCGTCGTGGCAACAGAAACCGACCACATCGCGCCCTGGCGGTCGGTCTACAAGACGCAGCTCTTTACCGATTGCGACCTGACCTTCGTACTGACCTCGGGGGGCCATAACAGCGGCATCGTCAACCCGCCGGGCGGCGATGCGCGTAGCCGCTACCATCGCGGGGAGCGCCGGGCCGGAGGGCTCTACGAGGGGCCCGACCGCTGGCTGGAGGTTGCCGAAACGCGCACGGGGTCCTGGTGGCCGGAATGGGCCGGCTGGCTCGCCACTCAAAGCTCCGGCTCATCCGGGCCACCCGACACAGGCGCACCGGATCAGGGCCTGGCCCCGCTCGCTGCCGCGCCGGGGGACTATGTGTTGCAGACATGATGCCGGCCCATACTGAAAGGACATCTGCATGACCCATCCGGCGTCGTCAACGGAACCTCACGGTGGCTGAACTTAATCGGCAGCCTTTTCGTTGAAAACATCATGCAACATGGCCGGCATCAGTGCGTCCACATCCTTTGCGGTGCCCGTGCGGATGGCGCGGGCTTCGCGGGCCATCGGGCTGGGCGCTTCGCTCTTGACCACCGATCTCGAGGAAGCCATGGAGGCGGTCGAGCGGCTCGACGCGGGTATGGTCTGGGTCAACAACCCGATGATCGACAATGACGCGCTGCCCTTTGGCGGCTGGAAGGCGTCGAGGCTGGGTCGAGAATTGGGGCGCCAAGGGCGGGATGCGTTCCGGCGCTCGAAGATGGTCATCCTCGACCACAAACCCGCGCGCCAGGGCTGGTGGTATCCCTATCCTGATGACTGGTTTCTCGACGGCGGCGGTCGCACGCCTCTGTAGCGGGCAGGAACGGATGAGAGCTGTGCGGGTCGGCGCTGAACCCCGAGATGATCAACGACTTGCTCGATGTGATGCTGGCGCTGGCGCGCAAAGGCGTGACAATGATGGTGATCACCCACGAGATGGGCCTTGTCCGCAAGGTGGCCGACCGGCTGATCTTCGATCGCGTCGCGCGGGGTCGTCAGGCGGTTTTCCTTGATCGGGACCAAGCGGATCACGCGGATCCGCGGATCACGAACGACCTGAAAGTTATTGCCAAGTCTTGCGAAAGCTCCTACTCCTTGGGTGTTCCTGCCGCGTGACTGGCAGGTCGAGGACAGAGGGAAATGCTCTATCTGGCATTGGTCCGGTCGGCAAATTGATCTGATGTCGGAAGTCTTGGGGTGGATCGGCTGGGTCCTGATCCTCTATTGCATGTGCCTCGGGATCACGGACGTTTTCCTGCGCTACGTATTGAACGCTCCCTCCATGTGGATCGGCACGTCGATTCAGGCGGCGCTGGTTCTGATAGCTTGTGTTGGTGGGGCCTGCGCGCTCAATCATGGAGCTTTCGTGAAACTGGATCTTTTTTATGACGGGGCCAGCCCGCGCAACAAGGCAATTCTGGATCTGATGACCGCGCCTTTTACCCTGCTCTTTCTGGGGGTTCTGATCTGGAAAGGTATCGACGCGGCGCTTCTTTCGATCAAGCTCAACCAAGTCACGCCCACCGGCGTGCCACTTCCGATTTATCCTATCAAGAGTGCGATACCGATTGCGGCAGCAGCCGTATTGCTCGTCGTACTCAAGCAACTGGCCATCGACATCCGGCACCTCGTTACCGGGCAAGCCCCTGCGCCGGTTGCGGAGGACCGTTCGCCATGATCAGTCGTCAGGCAATCGGACAAGAAACACGAAGCCAATAAGGGGAGTAATATCTTGGGTATTGTGTCAAACATTCTTAGGACCACATTCGTTTCGGCAGGTGCTTTGGCGCTGAGCGGGTCAATCGCATTGGCTCAGGCGGATGGGCCACCGGACAAGGTGACCAAATGGGTTTTTCAGCCAGCCTTTGACCAGACTGACGCGGGGTGGGACAACGGGGTGATCCCTTGGGTCAAGGCGGTCGAAGAGGCGACACAGGGGACCGTCCTCATTCGTGTCGAACCAGCGGGCGCGTTGACCAGCGGATCGGAGGCCTTCCGCGAACAGCATGGGCACCGGCTGGTCCGCGACCTTCAGCGGGAACACGTCAAGGCCATTGTGGCTAAGCTGGCGGATCGTCCCGCCGCGTCGAACAATTGGCTGAAGGCTATCAAGATTCTCTTGCGCCATGCCGTGGAAATGGGCATCCGCCGGGACGATCCGACGGCGGGCCTTCGGAAGATGCGCACCGGATCGACGGGCTTCCGCACCTGGACGGAAGCCGAGATCGAACGCTTCTATGAGGCTCACCCCGTCGGAAGCCGCGCGCGGCTGGCCCTGGACTTGCTCTTGCACACCGGGCAGCGGCGGGCGGACGTGGTGCGCATTGGCCGCCAGAACGTCCGCGCTGGCGTCCTGACGAACACCCAACAAAAGACCGGGACCGAAGTGTGCATCCCCCTTCACCCCGATCTTGTCGCGTCCCTGGACGCCCTGCCCAAGAAGAACATGACCTTCCTCTTGACCGAATACGGGAAGCCGTTCACGCCCGACGGGTTCGGGAACTGGTTCCGGGACCGCGTGGTGGAAGCCAAGCTGCCCAAGGGCCTGTCGCCGCATGGACTCCGCAAGGCGGCCTGTCGGCGGCTGGCGGAAGCCGGGTGTTCCGCGAACCAGATTATGGCTATCAGCGGCCACCGGAACCTGAAGGAAGTGACCCGCTACACCGACGCGGCCAGCCGTTCGGCCCTCGCCCGTAGCGCCATGAATACCGTCTGGAATCTGGCCGAAGGGACCGAAACCAGAACGGGAATTGTCAAACCGGCTTCCCAAGTTTGACAAAATACCGCTTAAACCCCTGAATAGAAAGGGAGAAAAAGCGGGGATGGTAGGCCCGGAGGGACTCGAACCCCCAACCAAAGCGTTATGAGCGCTCTGCTCTAACCAATTGAGCTACAGGCCCGACCTGCGGCATCTGGTAAGCTGTGGCTTGCAACAGGTCAAGGCTTTCAGGTTGCGCCACACCGGGCAATCGGCTAACCGATGCGCAAGCACCAGAGCGGAGCATCAGGCCATGAGCGAGCACACAAATGGGATCACCTATGCCGATGCGGGCGTCGATATCGACGCAGGAGCCGCACTTGTCGAACGGATCAAGCCCGCCGCCGCCGCCACCCGCCGCGCCGGTGTGATGTCGGGACTGGGTGGTTTCGGCGCGCTCTTCGATCTCAAGGCCGCAGGCTTTGCCGATCCGGTCCTGGTCGCCGCCACCGACGGGGTGGGCACCAAGCTGCGCATCGCGATTGATACCGGTCATGTCGAGGACGTGGGCGTCGATCTGGTGGCGATGTGCGTCAACGATCTTATCTGTCAGGGGGCGGAGCCGCTCTTTTTCCTGGATTATTTCGCCACCGGCAAGCTCGAACTGGATCAGGCGACACGGATCATCAAGGGCATCGCGCGGGGCTGCGCGGCCTCTGGCTGTGCGCTCATCGGTGGCGAGACGGCGGAAATGCCCGGCATGTATCCGAGCGGCGACTTCGATCTCGCGGGTTTTGCCGTGGGGGCAATGGAGCGAGGCCGCGACTTGCCCGCAGGGGTGACAGAAGGCGACATCCTCCTCGGTCTGGCCTCTGACGGCGTTCATTCCAACGGCTTCAGCCTCGTGCGCCGGATCGTCGAGATTTCGGGGCTGGGATGGGAGAGCGCCTGTCCCTGGACCGAGGGGAGCCTTGGCGCGACGCTGCTCACGCCGACCCGGCTCTATGTGCGCCCGGTGCTGGAGGCGCTCGCAGGAGGGGGCATCCACGCGCTGGCTCATATCACCGGCGGTGGGCTGACCGAGAACCTGCCGCGCGTTCTGCCCGAAGGCCTTGGCGCCGAGATCGACCTTGACGCTTGGGGTCTGCCCCCGGTCTTTCGCTGGCTGGCCGAGTCCGGCGGCATGAGCGAGGCCGAACTGCTCAAGACCTTCAATTCCGGCATCGGCATGATCGCCGTGGTGGATCCGGCGCAGGCCAAGGCGGTTGCGGCCCGGCTCGCGGAGGCGGGCGAGAATGTGCAGCCTCTGGGACGCGTGACGCAGGGCAGGGGCGTGGCCTATCGGGGCCGCCTCTTGTGAGCAAGCAGGTCGCGATCTTTCTCTCCGGCGGCGGCTCGAACATGCGCGCTCTGGTGACGAGCATGAGCAATGATCACCCCGCCCGCCCGGCGCTGGTGCTCTCGAACCGCGCCGACGCGGGCGGCATCGCCTGGGCGGCGGGGCAGGGGATCGCGACCGAGGTGGTCGATCACCGCCCCTTTGGCCCCGACCGCGCCGCCTTCGAGACCGAAATCGCCGCGCGCCTCATGCCCTATGACATCGACATCATCTGCCTGGCGGGGTTCATGCGGGTGCTGACAGCGGGTTTCGTGACCCAATGGCAGGGCCGGATGATCAATATCCATCCCTCGCTCCTGCCCAGATATCGCGGCCTGCACACCCATGCCCGCGCCTTGGCCGCAGGCGAGCGCGAGGCGGGCTGCACCGTGCACGAGGTGACGACGGAACTGGATGACGGCCCGATCCTCGGACAGGCGCGCGTGAAGGTCCTGCCCGACGACACCCCCGATAGCCTCGCGGCCCGCGTTCTGGCGCAGGAACATCTGCTCTATCCTGCGGTGCTGCGGCGCTTTGCGGCGGGCGACCGGACCCCGCTCTATCTGCCATGACAGCCCGCGCCATTTGCATTTCCCGCGATCTGGACTAAAGCTTTGCAATCGGGCAAGGCCGCACCCCAGGCAAGAACAAAAAGACAAAACGCATGACCACGATCACCACCACCGACGAACTCGCGGCCTTCTGCACCATGGCGCGGACCCATCCCTATGTCACCGTTGATACCGAATTCCTGCGCGAGCGCACCTATTATTCGAAACTCTGCCTCGTGCAGCTTGCCGTGCCCGGCAAGGATGCGCAGAGCGCGGTTCTGGTCGATCCGCTGGCCGAGGGCCTCTCGCTCGATCCGCTCTATGCGCTCTTTTGCGACACCTCCGTGGTCAAGGTGTTTCACGCGGCCCGTCAGGATCTCGAGATCTTTCAGGTCGATGCGGGCGTGATCCCCGCACCGATGTTCGACACGCAGGTTGCGGCGATGGTCTGCGGTTTTGGCGAACAGGCAGGATATGAAACGCTGGTCAAGAAGATCGCCCGCCAGAGCGTGGACAAAAGCTCGCGCTTTACCGACTGGTCGCGCCGCCCGCTGAGCGAGGCCCAAAAGACCTATGCGCTGGCCGATGTGACGCATCTGCGGGAGATTTACGAGTTCCTCGCCCGCAAACTCCAGGACACCGGGCGTGAGCAATGGCTGGCCGAGGAACTCGCCGTGCTGACCGACCCCGCCACCTATCGCACCGATCCGGCCGTCGCCTGGCACCGCATCAAGACACGCAACAGCTCGGGTAAATTTCTGGCCGTGCTGCGTGAACTGGCGCGGTTCCGAGAGGAATATGCCCAGACCCACGATGTCCCGCGCAGCCGTGTCTACAAGGATGACGCTCTCGTCGAACTGGCCTCGACCAAACCGCAATCACTGGAGGATCTCGGGCGCTCGCGGCTCCTGCTGCGCGAGGCGCGCAGGGGCGAGATTGCAGACGGCATCCTCTGCGCGGTCAAGGCCGGGCTCGCCTGCCCCCAGGATCAACTTCCGCGGGCGGATGCCGAAGGCGACAAGGCGCAGGTCAACCCGGCGCTTGCCGATCTCTTGCGGGTGCTTCTCAAGGCCAAGAGCGAGAGGTTTGGCGTCGCCTCGAAGTTGATTGCCAGTGCCGCGGATCTCGACACCCTCGCGGCGGGTGGACGCGATATTGCGGCGCTGAACGGTTGGCGGTTCGATGTGTTCGGACGTGATGCGCTGCGGCTCTGCGAGGGTGCGATCGCGCTGGCGGTCAGGGGTAACGGGGTCGAGACGGTCGATCTGTGAACTGGTCGCCTCAACGGCGACTGACCTGTTCGTTGCGTGCTCCGCGCACCCGCACAATGCTGGCCGTCTCCAGCTTGGGCAGCGAGACGAACGCCGCAGCGTGAACTTCCCGGGCCCGCTCCGACCCCTGTGGCATCGTATCGGACTGAACGGCCATCAGACTGAATCCCAATTCTCCGTTCACCGGCTGAGCGTCCTTGTCATCGGGGATCAGGCGCACGTCATAAGCCCCCTGCCGGAGTGGCAGACCCGTGACCCGGACAATTGCGCCATCGCTGGTGCGCTCGATGACCATGCGCGTGATCTGATCCACCGGCGTGCCGTCATAAATCTCGTCGCGCTTGCGAAACAGGATCCTGTCCTCGCGTTGCGGAATCAGCGGGTTGGTGTTCTCTGCCGGGGTGCTCGATACGCTGCGCGAGCGACTACCCCCGAACCAGTTGCGGGGATTGACCCGCGACTGGCGGAACCCGCCACAGCCTGCCAGAATGGATCCCGCCGCCAATGAGATAAAAACCCGCCGTCGCATCTTCCAACCGCCCCCGTCATCATGTTCTATCCGACTACCCTATCCGATCTGGGTTGAAAAGGTGCAAGCGGGGGCTGGACCTCGGGGCGGACGACGCCTAGGTGAATGCCAGACCGAAAGGAGCAGCGTATGGCAAGCCCGGCCTTTGAAGAGATTGTCGACGATTTCGCGTTTCTCGACGACTGGGAGGAGCGCTATCGCTATGTGATCGACTATGGTCGCAAGATGCAGGGGCTCGACCCCGCGCTCAAGGTTCCCAGCACCAAGGTCGAGGGCTGCGCCAGTCAGGTCTGGCTGCATCCGCGAATCGAGTCCGGGCAGTTCTGGTTCGACGGCGACAGCGATGCGCTGATCGTGCGCGGTCTGATCGCGGTCCTGCGCGCGCTCTACAATGGGCTGCCGGTGGGGCAGGTGCCGGGCGTCGATGCCGGCGGCGAACTGGCGCGGCTGGGGTTGAATGACCATCTCTCGGCGCAACGCTCGAACGGACTCAGGGCGATGATCGATCGTATCCGGCTGGTTGCCTCCGAGGCGGCCTGACCCGCACAGAGCCTGGGGGCGCTGCCCCCAGACCCCCGGGATATTTTTAGCCAGAAGAACCTGCAATCAGGATTTTGCGGCCTGTTCCTTGAGGGTCGTTTCAAGGTCGCCATAGCCGGTGAAGCGGTATTCATAAGCGAGCCCAAGCCGCGCGGCACAGGCTTCGGCCTTGGTGCGCAAGTCCGCATCATCGGTTTGCGCCTGATAGACCAGCTTGGTGTAGTTGGCAAAGATCATGTCGCGCAGTTCGGGGTGTCTGTCCAGCCCCATGGGTTTCCAGACAAAGGCGTCGAACTGCCTGACCAGGAAATCGGTAAGGTAGAAGGCGCTGATCTCGTCGTCATGGGCGGCAAAGCGGTCATTGCCCTCGAAAAAGGCATAGCAATGCGGTCCGGCGACCATCTCGACGCCCAGATCGGCGCATTTTGCCTGCAACAACCCGCCGGTGCCGCAATCGGCATAGACCACGAACAGGCGGTCATAATCGTCACGATGGCGCGCCACAGCGTCGGTCACGGCTTCGGTGATGCGTGCGGGGTAGAGATGCAGATTGGCGGGCAGGCAGTGCAGATCCATGTGATCCCAGCCATTGGCACGTTTGAGCGCCAGAATCTCATGCGCCAATGCCCCGCAGGCGATCAGCAGGAGGCGCCCGCGCCCCTCGGCCTCAAGCCCCTGAGTGGTCAGGTGATCGTCGCTCAGATCCATTGCGCCCTCTTCAAATGCAAACGGCCCGCACAGGGGGCGGGCCGTGCGACAGCGTGTCAGACGCTCAGCCCGCCGCCATCCGGTTGTGCTTGCGCGCCATGAAGTCCTTGGCCGTCTCGACAGCGACGGCGGCATCCCGGCAATAGGCATCGGCGCCGATCGCACGTCCGAATTCCTCGTTGAGCGGCGCCCCGCCCACCAGCACGACATAGTTGTCGCGCTTGCCCTGTTCGATCAGCGTGTCGATCACCACCTTCATGTAGGGCATTGTGGTGGTCAGCAGCGCCGACATGCCGAGGATGTCGGGCTGTTCGGTTTCGAGCGCCCCAAGATATTTCTCGACCGAGTTGTTGATGCCCAGATCAACCACTTCGAATCCGGCGCCTTCCATCATCATGCCGACAAGGTTCTTGCCGATGTCGTGGATGTCGCCCTTGACTGTGCCGATGACCATCTTGCCGACGCGCGGCGCGCCGGTCTCGGCCAAGAGCGGCTTGAGAATTGCCATGCCACCCTTCATCGCGTTGGCGGCAAGCAGCACTTCGGGCACGAACAGGATGCCGTCGCGGAAATCCTTGCCCACGATGGTCATGCCGCCGACCAGCGCCTCTGTAAGAACCCGGTAGGGTTCCCAGTTGCGCTCGAGCAGGATGTTCACACTCTCCTCGATCTCTTCCCTGAGACCATCATAGAGGTCGTCAAACATCTGCTGGACAAGTTCGTCATCGTCCAGTTCCGACAGGATGATGTCGTCGTCTTGGTCGGACATTGCCGGGTTCCCTGATTCTACTGCGCGGCGCCGCGCGTTACGTCTTGCCGCAGCTATCGACAATTCGGCGCTGGATCACTAGGCGAATTGCGACACAGGCCGCGTCTCTACCGACTTCTAAATCGAAATCCGCTGTTGGGGGTGTGAAAGTTTTTGAAGATCTTCATGTGGCGGGCGCAACCGCAGGGCCCCGCCGCGCGAGACGGGACCCCTTTGGCGCTGCCGTCAGGCGCGGCGGCGGCGCAGGAAGGCCAGACCGCCAAGTCCGGTGATCAGAAGGATTCCGCCCGCAGGCAGCGGCACGACGCTGGCGCGCACGGCGTTCGCAAGGAGCGTGTGAGCGCGGTCGGTGGGGTGGATCGTGTCATGAAACAAAAACCCGGCATCGCCGGTGCAGGTCAGCGGATTTGCAGCGGCCACAAGACAGGCGTCGGTCGAGTTGGTGAAACCGAAGGCGCCGGCATTGCCGACGATGCTTTCGAAGAGGGCGAAGGTATCGAAATAGCGCACATTTCCGCTGGCGATCGGCGCGGCGAGGTTGGCTTGCACGGCGCCATTGAAGGCCAGCGTCGCGCCGGTCGCTGCCGCGATGGCCCCGGCCCCGTTGGCCGTCACCTCGGGGATACGTCCCAGATTGGGCAGGCCAAGGACGAGGATGTCCGACAGTCCGGACGCGAGAAGCGTGTTCACGCCGACCACCAGATCGGTCACCGCCTGTCCGATGATGGCGCCCGGATTGGCCGCGCCAAAGGCGTCGCGCAGGTCATTGCCACCGAACCAGACCGCCGCCAGGGGCCGCGCGCCAAGGCTGAGCCCGCCGGAGACCGCCGCGCCAAAGAGCGCGCGCTGTGCCGCGAAATCGGGAATGGTATCGCCATTCGTGCTGGCGGTGGCCCCGCCAAAGGCGAAATTGGTGCCCGAGGCCTTATCCGCCCCCAGTTTCGTGGCCCAGGTGTCGCCGTTGGTGAACTGGCCATTGGGGTAGAGGAGGGGATTCGGTGTGATCACCGCCCCGGGCGTGCCGGAGGTCAACGCAAAGATGTTGCCCGGATCGCTGAGGCTGTCGCCAAAGACCACGAGGTCGGTAAAGCTTCCGATCGGTGCCGCGCTTGCGAAAACCGGCAAGGCTGCCGTCACCCCGGCCAAAATCAATCGTCTGAACATGATGCTCCTCCCTGAGCGTTACTTGAACGCCGCGAGTTGAGCATCAAGGTAAGGCCCCTGTCCAATCAGGACGTTACGTCACTTTTGTGGGGCGCGTTCACTTTTCCGAGATTACCTGACACGCCGGACCGAGGGGGTGTCGCCCCCTCAGGCCCTGCGTCGCCGCGTCCGGCGCGGGGCGTCGCTATCGTCGCCCGTGCCATCGGCGGCAGAGGAGAAGGCCCCGAGCGCCTCGGTGATCTGCTCCAGCGTCGGGCGTGGTCCGCGCGGGCGGCTCTCGAGGGCGGCGCGCATCTTGGCCAGATGCTCCGGCATCGTGCCGCAGCACCCGCCGATGATCGTGGCCCCCGCATCGCGCGCCAGATTGGCATAGTCCGCCATCAGGTCGGGCGTGCCGTCGTAGTGGATATGTCCGTCGTGGTATTTGGGAATCCCGGCATTGCCCTTGGCGATCAGCGGCCGCTCCGAGCCTTGGGCGACAAAGCCCAGTACGGTGCGCAGGAGGTCCGACGCGCCAACGCCGCAATTGGCGCCATAGGCGAGAGGTGGATTGGCCAGCTTCTCGACCATCGTGACCATGTCGGACGAGGTGACGCCCATCATCGTGCGCCCGGCGGTATCAAAGCTCATCGTGCCGCACCAGGGCATCCCGGCAAGACCAAAGGCCTCGGCCGCGGCCTTGTATTCCTCAGGCGCCGAGATCGTCTCGAGCCAGAGCACATCGGCGCCGCCCTCCTTGAGCCCCTCGGCCTGTTCATGAAAAATCTCGACCGCCAGTTCATGCGTCAGGGCACCCATCGGGGCCATGATCTCGCCGGTTGGCCCGACAGAGCCCGCGACGACGACCGCACGATCACAGCGATCCGCCACCTCGCGGCCGATCTCTGCCGCAATCCGCGACAATTCACGCGCACGCCCCTGTGCGCCATGCAGCTTCAGGCGTGCGGCGTTGCCACCAAAGGAATTGGTCAGAAACAGATCGCTGCCCGCATCGACCGCCTGACGATACAAAAGCTCGATCCGGTCCGGGTGGCGCTCGTTCCAGAATTCCGGGGCATCGCCCGATTCCAGACCCATGTTGAACAGGTTTGTGCCCGTCGCCCCGTCGGCGAGGATCCAGTCGCGTGTCGCCATCATCTTGGTCAGGGCATTTGTCATATCATCAATCTCGCAGTCTTAGCCGCGCAGATGTGCCATCTTTCGACCCTTAGCGCAAATGCATAGATTTCATCTTGATGATGAGGCGCGCTTGATTGATCTTCACGTCCGCCACTCGAAAACAGTTGCGTCACCCCGGATACCTCAAGTCTTCAATCCGGAGGAATCAGACTTCCTTGACCAACTGGCCTTTGGCAATCTTGAGGAGTTCGTCCATCTTGGCGCGGATCGTGTCGACATCGGCGATGTCACCCAGATCGCCCGCCACCTTGCGCACCACATCTTCGTGACCGGCTTCCTCGAAATCGACCTTGACGACCTCAAGGGCGTAAGAATTGGCCTCAGTGCCAGTCTTGCCCAAAAGTTCCGCGGCCCAGAGCCCCAACAGCTTGTTGCGCCGCGCCACGGCGCGAAATGCCATTTCCTCATCATGGGCAAACTTGTTTTCGAATGCGCTTTCTCGGTCATCGAAAGTGGTCATCGGGCCGGTCCCCCTGCTTGGCGTTTAGGTCTCAACCCGATATGCAATCTGAGAAGCAAAAGGGCAAGGGGCCAACGCGATCTTGCGACGTGCGGGTCCTTGCACTATGAGGGCGCATCGGCATGGGGGGACTCACGCCCCCACCCACAGCGACGGAGTTTCCATGGCGCGGCGCAAGAAAATCTATGAAGGCAAGGCCAAGACCCTCTACGAAGGACCGGAGCCGGGCACCATCATCCAGTATTTCAAGGACGACGCAACCGCCTTCAACGCCGAGAAGAAGGCCGTGATCGAAGGCAAGGGCGTGCTCAACAACATGCTTTCGGAATATTTCATGACCGGGCTCAACACCATCGGGGTGCCCACCCATTTCATCAAGCGCATCAACATGCGCGAGCAACTCGTGCGCGCCTGCGAGATGGTGCCGCTCGAAGTGATCGTGCGCAATTTCGCCGCCGGCTCGATGGCCAAGCGGCTTGGCATGGACGAGGGCACGCAACTGCCGCGCCCGATCGTCGAATACTGCCTCAAGGATGACAAGCTGGGCGATCCGCTGGTGACGGAGGAGCATATCGCCGCCTTCGGCTGGGCCAGCCAGCAGGACATGGACGACATTCTCAGCCTCGCGCTCAGGGTCAACGATTTTCTCTCGGGCGTGATGTTCGGCGTGGGCATCCGGCTGGTGGATTTCAAGATCGAGATCGGTCGCGTTTATGACGGCGATTTTCAACGTCTGATCGTGGCCGATGAAATCAGCCCCGACAGCTGCCGCCTGTGGGACATCGCCACCGGACGCAAGCTCGACAAGGACGTGTTTCGCCGCGATCTGGGCTCGCTCACGGATGCCTATACCGAGGTTGCTACCCGTCTCGGCGTCATGCCCAAGGGCGCAACGCCGATGGTGCGGCCAACGCTGATCAACTGACCGCAGGAGACCGCCATGAAGGCACGGGTGCATGTCATGCTGAAAAACGGCGTCCTCGATCCGCAGGGCGAGGCGGTGCGGCACGCGCTTGGCGCGATGGGATTTGACGGCGTCGAAGCGGTGCGGCAAGGCAAGGTGATCGAGCTCGATCTCACCGAGACCGACGCCGCGACGGCTCTGAAATCCGTCACCGAAATGTGTGAGAAACTGCTCGCCAACACCGTGATCGAAAGCTACCGGGTGGAGATTGCCTGATGCATGCCGCCGTCATTGTCTTTCCCGGCTCGAACTGCGACCGCGATCTGGCCTTGGCCTTCGAGCGGGCCGGGGCGCGCGTCTCGATGATCTGGCACAAGGACACCGCGCTTCCCGAAGGCATTGATATGGTAGGTGTGCCGGGTGGCTTTTCCTATGGTGACTACCTGCGTTGCGGCGCGATCGCCGCAAAATCTCCGATCTGCCATTCGGTGGTCGCCCATGCCGAGCGCGGCGGTTACGTGTTGGGGGTCTGCAACGGGTTCCAGATCCTGACCGAGACCGGCATCCTGCCCGGTGCACTGTTGCGCAATGCGGGGCTGAAATACGTCTGCAAGGCCGTGCAACTGACCGTCGTCACGACGCAGAGTGCCTTTACCCGACGCTACGAGGCGGGCCAGACCATTACCGTTCCGATTGCGCATCATGACGGCAACTATTTCGCCGACCCCGCGACGCTCGACCGTCTCGAGGCCGAAGACCGTATCGCCTTCAGCTATGTGAACAATCCCAATGGCTCGGCGCGTGACATCGCGGGCATCCTGTCGCAGAACCGTCGGGTGCTGGGCATGATGCCGCATCCCGAACGGATGGCGGAACCGCTGCATGGCGGCAGCGATGGAGCGCTGCTTTTCACCGGTCTTGTGCAAGACCTTGCCGAAGCCTGAGCGTCATGGCGCTTGAGGCACGGCGCAGACCGGCCTACTCTTGACCCATGTCCAACCGCCGCCCCCGTCCAGCCGTCAAGCCGCGCACCCGCACGATCTCATGGCGCGCGCGCCTTGTGCTCATCGCGCTCTTTGCGCTCGCGGTGGCGATGGTTATCACCACTAACCGCCTGTTGACCGACCGTTTTACCGAAAACACCCGCAACCGTGCCGAACTGCGTCTCGTGCTTTACAGCAGCAACCTGCTCGGCGAGTTGCGACAGAACGCTATCGTGCCGCAGCTTCTGGCACGCGACCCGACCTTGATCAGCGCGCTCAGCACGCAGGATTTTGCCCAGAGCACCCAGCGGCTGATCTCCTTTCTCGACGAAATCAGCGCCGCATCGCTCATCCTGCTGGACAAGGACGGACGTTCTGTCGCCACGACGGATCGTTTCCGGCTGGGTGAAAATCACAAACAGGCGCCCTATTTCGTCGATTCTCTGCGCTCCAGAGACACCATTTTCAACGTGTTGCGCCAGGAAAACGGACAATTCAATTTTTACTATTCGCGCCGGATTGAAACCCAGAACGGTGTGTTGGGCGTCATCGTGGTCGAGGTCGATCTCAGCAAGTACGAACGCGCCTGGTCGGGCATTTCCGACGCGGTGATGGTGATCAACACCGAAGGTCAGATCATCCTTGCCACCGAGCCGCGCTGGCGTGGCCTGACCGAGGCCGAGGCGCTGGTGCGAGAACCGGCCAACAGCGCCATTCAGCGCGCCCTTCAGGCGACCTCGGATTGGACCGCGCTGCCTGCGGATGCCTATGTCCGCGGCGAGGCGGTGATGCGGGTCGAGGGCAGGGTGGCGTTTCGCGGCTGGCGGATTGCCAGCTTCACCACCTATCAGGCGGTGCGCGACAAGGTGAATGGCTATCTCGCGCTCGAAATCATGGGTTTTGCGATTCTCCTCGCGCTCGCCTTCTACTTTCTCAACCGCAAGGCGGCGCTGCGTATGGCGCTGTTTCAGCGGGAATCAGCCGAACTTCGCTCCTTGAACGTGCGCCTCCAGCGGGAAATCGCCGAACGCAGACGGGTGCAGGAAAACCTTGCGCAGGCCGAACAGACGCTTCAGCAAAGCTCGAAACTCGCGGTTCTGGGCGAGATGTCGGCGGCGGTCAGTCATGAACTCAATCAACCGCTTGCGGCGATGAAGACCTATCTCGCGGGCGCGCGCCTTCTGCTCAACCGCAACCGGCCCGACGAGGCGCTGTCATCGTTTCAGCGGATCGACGATCTGATCGAACGGATGGGCTCGATCACCAAGCAGCTCAAATCCTATGCGCGCCGGTCAGGCGACGTGTTTTCCCCTGTAAACATGGGCGATGCGGTGGCCTCTGCGCTGGCCTTGATGGACCCTCAACTGCGCCAGCGCAAGATCAGGATCACCCGCACTCTGCCGTCCGAGCCGGTGATGATCATGGGCGACAGGTTGCGCGTCGAACAGGTGATCATCAACCTTTTGCGCAACGCGATGGACGCCACCGAGAACGAAGCCGAACCGGCCATCGACATCCTGCTTGCTGCCGGAGAGACGGTCATGCTGACGGTGCGCGACAACGGCCACGGGATCAGAAATCTCGATAAGCTGTTCGAGCCGTTCTATACGACCAAACTGCCCGGAGACGGGGTGGGCTTGGGGCTTGCCATTTCTTCCGGGATCGTCAACGACCTTGGGGGGCGTCTGGTGGCGCGCAATGCGCTTGACGGTGGGGCTGTATTCGAGATGCAATTACCTATCTTGCCAGAAGAGACCCGTGCAGCGGAGTGAGTGACATGACAGCAGCCATGAAGATCGCCATCGTCGATGACGAAAAGGACATGCGACAGTCGATCAGCCAATGGCTGGCGCTCTCGGGCTATGACACCGAGGCTTTCTCCAGCGCCGAGGACGCTCTCAAGTCGCTTGGCCCGGATTATCCCGGCATCGTCGTGACCGACATCAAGATGCCCGGCATGGACGGGATGCAGTTTCTCAAGAAACTCATGGGATCGGACTCCTCGCTGCCGGTGATCATGATCACCGGCCATGGCGATGTGCCGATGGCGGTCGAGGCAATGCGCATCGGCGCCTTTGACTTTCTGGAAAAACCGTTCAATCCCGACCGCATGACCGAACTGGCAAAAAAGGCCACCAGGGCGCGGCGGATGGTGCTCGACGCCCGCGCCCTGCGCCGCGAATTGTCCGATGGTAGCCAGCTGATGAAGAAACTGATCGGCACGAGCGCATCGATGGAACGGCTCAAGGAGGACATTCTCGATCTGGGCCAGGCCGATGGCCATGTCCTGATCGAGGGCGAGACCGGCACCGGCAAGACGTTGGTGGCCCATGCGCTGCACGCCGTGGGCGCCCGCGCCGGCAAGAAATTCGTCACCGTCGCCTGCGCCGCCTTCGAGGACGAACTGTTGATCAAGCGCCTCTTCGGTCCGATGCAGCCCGAAGACAATCAACTTCCCGCCGTCGAGGCGGCCCGCGGCGGCACCCTCGTGCTCGAGGATATCGAATCCCTGTCCGAGACCGCGCAGGCCCGCCTCCTGACCTTCATCAACGAGGAGGGCACGCCGCCCGAAACCCGTATCATCGCGATTTCCAACATGCAGGACGAGGGTCGGACCTGTGAGGATGCGCTGCGCTCGGATCTCTTTTACCGTCTCGCCTCGCTGCGCATCATCGTGCCGCCGCTGCGCCAGCGCGGCGAGGACATCCTCACGCTTTTTACCCGGTTCAGCGACCAGTTCGCCGAGGATTATGGCTGCGACGTGCCGCAGATTTCAGCGCAGGAGGCCACCCAGCTCCTGCAGGCCCCCTGGCCCGGCAATGTCCGCCAGCTCTTCAACATGGCTGAACGCGCCGTGCTCCAATCGCGCCGGGGCAGCGGCACGCTGACCTCTCTGCTCATGTCCGACCATCAGGACATGCAGCCGGTGATGACCACAGAGGGCAAGCCACTCAAGGAATATGTCGAGGCGTTCGAACGCATGTTGATCGACAATACCATGCGCCGCCACAAGGGCTCGATTGCCGCGGTGATGGACGAACTGTGCCTGCCGCGCCGAACGCTGAACGAGAAGATGGCGAAATACGGTCTCTCACGATCCGAGTATATCTGACGGCGCACGGCGGAGACTTCGCATTTTCGCCATTGTCATTGCCGCCTCAGACGCTTTAGTGTGACAGTATGGCAGATCTGGTCGGAGACGACCTTTGCCTGCAGAGATTCTCTGTTCTGGATAGTCGGCGGAAGATGTTTCCTCGATCCGGACAGACCGATTGGGCCCTTGAAAGAGGGCCAAATACACGCCAAAGCCCCCCTGAAATGGTGTGCGAGGCCTTGCATTGGCACTCCTTTGGTGCCGGAGAAGTAGAACCGCGATGAAGCGCGCGACACGACAACACGTCAGATCAGGGGCCGCAACCGGCACCCTTTCACGCGCGCCCGAATTCGCCCCAATCAGACACCTGCCGCAACGGGCCGCCCGACCGGGTCCGGCCTCCGCGCCGCGGTGCATATGGAAAAAATGCCCAGTAAAATGCTCATTGATGCCACCCACGCGGAGGAAACCCGCGTCGTGGTGGTCGACGGAAACAAGGTTGAGGAATTCGACTTTGAATCCGAGAACAAACGCCAGCTTGCCGGAAACATCTATCTCGCCAAGGTAACGCGGGTCGAGCCGTCGCTACAGGCGGCCTTCGTGGAATATGGCGGCAATCGCCATGGCTTCCTCGCGTTCTCGGAGATCCATCCCGATTACTACCAGATTCCCGTCGCTGATCGCGAAGCGCTGATGGCCGAAGAACAGGCCCTCGCCGAGGCGCAGGAGGAAGAGGACGAAAAACCCAAGCGCCGATCGCGGTCACGGTCGCGCTCCGGGTCAAGGGCCGAGGCGACCCTTGCGGGCGATTCCGTGGTCTCCTCTGAAATCAACGGGATGGAAACGATCGATCTCGCGGAAGATGGCCCCAGCGTTCCAGAGGGCACCTCGCCCATGGAACGTGTGGCCGAGACCCCGGTCGAGGAACCCGAGGACAGCGACGGGCCCGAGACCGCCGAGGCGCAGGACGAGGATACCCGCGATCACACGCGCCATGACGATGAAATCGAATCCATCGCCGAAGAAGACGACAGCGAGGATATCCGCCCGGTCCGTAAACCGCGGGTGCGACGCTACAAGATCCAGGAAGTGATCAAGGTCCGCCAGATCATGCTGGTGCAGGTGGTCAAGGAGGAGCGCGGCAACAAGGGCGCGGCGCTGACCACCTATCTCAGCCTTGCCGGCCGCTATTGCGTGCTCATGCCCAACACCGCGCGCGGTGGCGGCATCAGCCGCAAGATCACCAACATCGCCGACCGCAAGAAGCTCAAGGAAATCGCGACCGAGATCGACGTGCCGCGCGGGGCTGGTCTCATCGTGCGCACGGCGGGCGCGCAGCGCACCAAGGCCGAGATCAAGCGCGACTACGAATATCTGCAACGGCTCTGGGAGCAGATCCGCGAGCTGACGCTGAAATCCATCGCGCCCGCGAAGATCTACGAGGAGGGCGACCTGATCAAGCGCTCGATCCGCGATCTTTACAACCGCGACATCGACGAGGTTCTGGTCGAAGGCGAGCGTGGCTATCGCATCGCCAAGGACTTCATGAAAATGATCATGCCGTCCCATGCCAAGAATGTGAAATACTACGCCGATCAGCAGCCGCTCTTCGCGCGCTACCAGGTCGAGAGCTACCTGTCGGGGATGTTCAATCCTGTGGTGCAGCTCAAATCCGGCGGCTACATCGTGATCGGCGTGACCGAGGCGCTGGTCGCGATCGACGTCAACTCCGGCCGCGCCACCAAGGAAGGCTCGATCGAGGAAACCGCGCTCAAGACCAACCTCGAAGCCGCCGAAGAGGTGGCCCGCCAGTTGCGCCTGCGTGATCTGGCAGGTCTGATCGTCATCGACTTCATCGACATGGAAGAACGCCGCAACAACGCGGCGGTCGAAAAGCGCTTCAAGGACAAGCTCAAGACCGACCGCGCCCGCATCCAGGTTGGCCGCATTTCGGGCTTTGGCCTGATGGAAATGTCTCGCCAGCGGTTGCGTCCCGGCATGATCGAGGCCACGACCCAGCCCTGCCCACATTGCCACGGCACGGGCCTCATCCGTTCGGATGACAGTCTGGCGCTCTCGATCCTGCGTCAGATCGAGGAAGAGGGGGTGCGTCACCGCTCGCGCGAAGTGCTGATCAAATGCCCAGTCGGCATTGCCAATTACCTGATGAACCAGAAACGCGAGCATGTGGCTCAGATCGAGCTTCGATACGGTCTGTCCGTGCGCATCGAAGGCGATGCCACCCTTGTCAGCCCGCATTTCACCCTCGAAAAGCTCAAGACCGCCATTCGCAACGTTCCCGAGGCCCCGGCCGCGCTCTTTGTGTCGGCCTCCTCGTCGCTGATGGACGATGTCGATGACGACACGGTCGAGGAAGAGGTCGAGGAGGATGCCGTCGAGCAGACCACATCCCCGGACGCCTCGGAAGATGCGGACAAGCCGAAGAAGAGCCGCCGTCGCCGCAGCCGTCGTCGCAAGCCCAAATCGGGTGGCACGGCACAGGATCAGAAGGACCGGACGACAGATCTGGCCGAGGAGTCCGACGACGAGGCCGAGGAGGAGGCCGAGGATGAGGCTGTGGCGGACGACACCGTGGCCGATGACGTTGTGAACGCCGCACCGGAACAGACGACCGACGCGCCAATGCCGGAAGCGAAGAAAGAGTCACGCTCGCGGCGCAGCCCTGCGCCCCGTCGCAAACCCGCGCCCAAGGAGGGGACAGGCGATACCGCCGTGGCGGAGGCCCCGACCGAGACCCCGGTTGCGGAGGACAAGCCAAAACGAACCCGCGCCCCGCGCAAGAGGAAGGAACCCGAAGCGGCGGCCGCCGCCCCGGCAGACGCGCAAGCCGTCAGCGCTGTGGACGAGACCGCACCGCGCGTCGCGGAAGTCGAAGAAGTCGCAGAGGTCAGACCTGAGCCCGAGGCGGTCGTCGAGACCCAACCCGTGCCGGTCGCGGCCACGTCGCCCGAGACGGCCGCTCCGGCCGAAGAGGCCAAGCCAAAGCGCAGGGGCTGGTGGTCTCTGGGGTGATCGTCGCATTGCGTACGAAATGCGCGCACGCGATGTCCCTGATGTACTCTGACCGCGCCCCGATCCGGGGCGCGGTCTGATCTTTCGGAATAGATCAGACGGTCTTGCGGATCAAATAGGTTTGCACGCCATCCACTTCGCCGGTCGAAATCAGTTCGTGCCCCGACTCTGCGCAGAAATGCGGCACATCGATTACCGCTGCCGGATCGTCCGCCCTGAGCAGAATCACATCGCCAATCGACAATGATTTCAATCTCTTGCGCAGCTTCAGAACGGGCAGGGGGCAAAGAAGCCCGGTCGCGTCGAGGGTATAATTTGGTGTCATCGCGATGAGATAGCGGGCTTGTGACAAGCTGTCCACTGGCATGTGACTGTTTGCCAGATGACGCCGATGCTGGAAACGTTTATGTCTGACGCATGTTTGGAATCGACATCATAGACGCAGCCCTTCTTCCTGCGATGTTCGTGGCCTTAGCTGCTGGAATCATTTCCTTTTTGAGCCCTTGCGTGCTGCCGATCGTGCCACCTTATCTGGCCTATATGAGCGGGATCAGCGTCTCGGATCTCTCTGAAAGTAGGGCCCACAGAACCCGCGCCATCGTTCCTGCGCTGTTCTTTGTGCTGGGCCTTTCAACCGTCTTTCTCTTTCTCGGGTTCACCGCCTCTGCCATCGGCACGGTCTTTCTACAATATCAAAGCTATTTCAATACGATAGCTGGCATACTTGTGATGGGTTTCGGGGCGCATTTTGTCGGTGTTTATCGCATTGGTTTCCTCGACCGGGAGGCGCGCCTTGATGCGGGCGACCGCAGCGGCTCATCCTTTGGTGCCTATATTCTCGGCCTCGCCTTCGCTTTCGGCTGGACCCCTTGCATCGGCCCTCAACTGGGTGCCATCCTGTCGCTTGCCGCCGCCGAAGGTTCCGTGACTCGCGGCACCGCGCTGCTTGCGGTCTATGCCATGGGGCTTGGCGTGCCATTCCTCCTTGTGGCCGCGTTTCTTCCGCGTTTGCAAGGGCTTATGGGATGGATGAAACGTCATATGGAACAGATCGAACGGGTGATGGGCCTTCTGTTGTGGACCATTGGCCTTTTGATGCTGACGGGCGGCTTCTCCGCTTTTTCGTTCTGGCTGCTGGAGAATTTTCCAGCGCTTGCAGTGCTGGGATAGTTCTTACGTCCAAGCGAATCCTGCGCTAGGCTCGGGCCCACAAGAGGTTGGTCATGAGCAGCACTGCAACCGTGCGCCGCAGGCGCGTGTTCTACATCCCGGGCTATGATCCCATCCCGCCGCGCCGGTATCGTGAACTCTACCGCAAGGAGGGCGCCGAACAATCCCTTATTTCTTCATATAGTATCAATGTCTTAAAAGCTAAAACGGATGTTACCTACGGTTGGCGGGTCGAAGCGCTTATCGATGACGTGACGGTAGAGACCGAGATGTCCGTCCTGGTCTGGTCCGATATCGTCAAGCACAGCATGGATCGCGGAATCCTCGCGACCTATCGTCAACTTGTGCATACGGTCATGGTCTATGTCGGCAGCGGCGCGCTGTTCCGGCTGATGCGCCTGCGCAAGGGGCCAGTGATCGCGGCACTCTATCCTGTAGGATCTCTGATCGTTCAACTTGCCCTAGCCCTCGCTGCCGCCTGGGGGGCGGGGCGTATGCTAGGCCTCGTGCATCCGCTTGCCGCGTGGGCAGGTTTAGGGGTCGTGCCAATCCTCCTGCTCTGGTTTCGTCGTCAGGACAAGCGAGTTTTCGTTTATTATCTGATGCATGACTATGCACATGCCGCGTCGCATCAGGGGGCCTATTCGCCGGATCTTGAGGCGCGGCTGGCGGTCTTTGCCGATCATGTTGAAGAGGCCCTTGCACAGGATTTCGAAGAAGTCCTCATCGTGGTGCACTCATCCGGCGCTCATCTCGCGGTTTCAGTCCTTGCTGATCTGATCCGTTCGGGGCGCGTGCCACAGGGCGGCCCGGCGTTGGCGCTGCTCAGTCTCGGGCAGGTGGTGCCGATGGTGTCGTTCCTGCCCCGCGCCGACCGATTGCGCGCCGACCTCGCCCTTCTTTCCGCGTGTGATGCCTTGACCTGGGTCGATGTCAACGCGCCGGGCGATGGCTGCGCCTTTGCGCTCTGCGATCCAGTCAGCGTGTCCGGCGTTGCTCCCCCGAACAAGCGCTGGCCGCTGGTGATCTCCGCAGCCTTCACCCAGACGCTGAGCCCCGCACGCTGGCGCGCCGTGCGATGGCGGTTTTTCAGGCTGCATTTTCAGTATCTTTGCGCCTTCGACCGGCCCGGGGATTACGATTATTTCCGGATCACCGCCGGGCCCTTGACGCTTGGCGCGCGATTCATGGACCGTTCGCCGTCAAAGAGCCGGATCGAGGATGCCACCTCGGGCTATACGAGCCTGCGACCATGATCCCGCCCAAGCCCCCGGCCCGAGCGGCCCGTGTCTCGCTCTGGCGCTATCTGCGGCTTTTCCGCACCGATATCCTGTCGGCGCAACCGGCACGGCTCTATCACGCCTGGATGGCCGAATTTCGCACACCCTTCTTTCGATCCTACCTATGCAATCAGCCCGAACTGATCGATCTCGTCCTCAGGGAGCGTCCTGACGATTTTCCCAAGTCGAACCGTGTGGGCGAGGGGCTGCGCCCACTTCTGGGGGGGGCTGTCTTTGTGACCAATGGCGCGACATGGAAGCGGCAGCGTCGCATCATCGATCCGGCCTTTGAGGGGGGGCGCTTGCGGGACAGCTTTCCCGCGATCGTAGCCGCGGGTGAGGGCGCGGTGGCGCGACTGAATGGTCTGGCTCAGGCCATGCCCACCGAGATCGAGGCGCAGACCAGTCACCTCGCAGCGGACGTGATCTTTCGCACACTCTTTTCGATCCCGATCGAGAACACAGCCGCCGGACAGGTCTTTGAGGCATTCAAGGCGCATCAGCGCAGCCAGCCGGTGCTCAATCTTGCGGCCTTCATCGCCTTGCCTCGTTGGTTTCCGCGGTGGCATCGCCGCAGCACGCGCCAGACTGCGCGCGTCATTCGCGCCCTCATCACCCAACTCACCGCCGAACGGATGGCCGCGATCAAGGCCGGCACGGCTCCTGATGATCTCGCGACCAAGATCATGACCACCGCCGATCTGGAAACCGGGGAACGGTTCGGAATGCAGGAAATGGTTGATCAGGTGGCCATCTTCTTTCTTGCGGGCCATGAAACAAGCGCGTCTGCGCTGGCCTGGTCGCTCTACCTGCTGGCGCTTTTTCCCGCGTGGCAGGACAGGGTTGCGGCCGAGATCGAGACGGTCCTTGGCGCGCGTGCCCCGGAGTTTTCCGATCTGTCACGGTTGCGCCTGACGCGCGATGTGTTTCGCGAGGCGCTGCGACTTTATCCGCCGGTGCCGATGATGGTGCGTGAGACAACGAAAGCCGAGCGGTTTCGCGGGCGCGACATTCCTTGCGGGTCGCAGGTGGTGATCAGTCCCTGGCATCTGCACCGGCACGACCGGCTTTGGGACAATCCCGACGGATTTGATCCCGCCCGCTATGACAGCGAGAACGGCAAGTCGTTTCCACGCAACGCTTTTCTGCCGTTTTCGGCGGGCCAGAGAGTTTGTCCGGGGGCGGGGTTTGCGATGATCGAGGGGGTGCTTTTGCTGGCGATGCTGGTGCGGGCCTATCGGTTTGAAACGGTTCCGGAGCGGCCGCCGGTGCCTGTGGCGCATCTGACCGTGCGGGCGCGCGACGGGATCTGGTTGCGGATCATACCGCGCTGACCCCCGTTGCAAAGGCCGGAAATGCGCCTATATAGGAAGTGTCCGTGCAAGCGGACTATGGACATAAACGCGCTCGTAATAAGCGGATCGGACCCGGGGGCGGTACCCGGCGACTCCACCAATAATCCCTTCATTTGAGGGAGTTAGGGGTCGAAACAGGATCGACGAACGTCCAAAGGGGTTATGCTTTGTCCCGGTGAGGTACCACCGTTATCGGTCCGAAACGTACAGTTGCAAATGACAACCGTGCTCCGGTGGCCCTTGCTGCGTAAGCAGTAAGCAAACCGAAACTTAAGCCCTTGCGCCTAGCAGCGTAAGGCGGGGTTCGCAGGCACCTGGCAACAGAAGCCTGCACTTTCTCCAGTGACATGCGGCGCGAGGGATGCGTACAGGACGCACAGTCGGTACGCGGGTTTTGTACGCAACCAGAGGTCTGCCGGATGGACATCTGAGGGGAACGCCTGTCGCGCACAATTCAGCGCCAAGGTGGAGGCGCTGACCCGGAGAAAATCACTGATCAGGTTGGACGGGTGCCCAGAGATCGTCTGGAATGAAAACCACGATGTCCTGCGCGCGCGTCAGGGTGTCCGCTCCCAGATCGGACTCGTAGACGATGCCAGGCGACTCGAAGGGAGCGGGCTCTGCGCTGGCGATCCCAGTTGAAGCCAAAAGCGCCAGAATGGCGAAACGCTGACGATTGAACATCATTTACCTTCTCCTTGCGCTCTGACGGCCACGACTGCTGGAGGCCGACGCCCGTTGGCGCGACTGACTTGACATGGCGTTGTTCGACCGAGAAGGCGACCGGGTCGCTTGACTGCGCGACGCGGACGGCGCGCGGGCCTGAGTGGGCCGTGCCGCCTGGGTTGCACGATTGCTTGCCGAAGGACGTGATGCTGCGTTCGTGCGAGACGCCTCGGGTCGATTTGCCGATTTTTTGGATGCCGCAGGACGTGTGGCCGGAAGCTTGGCCGTTTCGTGACCGCTGCTTTGGCGGGTCTCTATTTTCTGCCGGGCCGCATTTCGGTTGGCGGCATCGCCGCCCGCTCTGTTGGTCCGATCCCCGATCTGATTTGCGCGGTTCCCCTCGCCATACGGCGTCACCCGGTTGCCGCCACCGATCTCGGTGCGGTCCCCGCCACCAATCGTGACGCGATCACCACCGCCATCCGGGTCACCAGATCCGGGGTAGCCCGCAGCGAGCTGGCGCACGGTCGGATCCCAATCCTGCTTGCTGGCCGCCGTCGAGCGTTCCTGGTCCGAGAGGTCGGCGGACTCTGCAACGAACCGGCCGGCTTTTACGACATCAAGGGGAAACGTGACCGCCACCAAGAGCGGCGTCAGCACCGCGTCGGGGAACAGGGCCACCGGACCGAACAGCGCGTCCAGATCCTCAGGACTGAGCGGTCCCTCGGCCGCAATGGCGGATTTGATCGTCGCGTTCGAGGCTTCGCCGGACGCATCAAGGCAGGGGATCGCGATCGACATGCCGACGGCAATCCGGTTCGGATCCCCCCCCCAGCAGATCGTAGTTTGAGTCCAGGATCGAGCTGTAGAGCTCTGTTTAGCCATAAGCGCGCTTGGCCAGCAGGCTCAGCGTGTCACCGCTCTGGACGACATAGGGCTGACCGCAGATGAGGGTTCCGTCCCCGACCAGCGTTTGCGCCACCAAAGGTGTGTTGGCCAAATTCAACATGAAGACCGCCGCAAGGCATCGCCGCGAAACACGCAAAGCCATTTAAATCACCTCCGCCCCGAGTTGGGTGTTCGACGCGCATCAGCGGATGTCATTTCAGCCGCAGCGCCGACCAGCGCCACCACGACAAAACCGACGAAAGCCGACGACAGGCCCACTGTGCTGGACGCTTTGGTCAGGGATTCGATGAAGACCTCGCTGACCAGCGCCACCAGCACGGTGACGCCTGCGAGGGTCCCGAAGGCCACGGGGATTGGCAAGTGCTCTTCCGCGTCGCCCTCGCTGTGATCGTCATGCGCGTTGCTGAAATAAGTGCGGTGAGTTCCCAAGGAAAAGAGCAGGCCAAGTCCGTAGGTGATGAGCAGGATGAGTGCGATGCCGAGGCTCAGGCTCTGGGTTACGGGCTGATTGTCGGCGGCGGCAATGCCGGAGGGTATCATCAATCCAAAGGCCGCAAGAAACAGCATGGCAATCTGCAGGCGCGCCGTTGGAAGATTGAATTCCTGAATCTTGTGACGCAGCCCGCCAATCAAAAGGGCTGCGCCCATCATGAACAGCGTGTTTGTCACAATCGCGCCTGCGATCGCCGCCTTGACCAGCATGTATTCACCCGCGCGCAGCGCCGCCAGAGCGATGATCAATTCGGTCAGGTTCCCCAAGGTCGCATTCAGCAATCCGCCAACTGCATCTCCCGTCTTGGCTGCGACGGCCTCTGTCGCGGTGCTCAGCAGCGCGGCAAGGGACACGATCGCCAGGATCGAAAGGACGAAGAGAAGGGTGTGCTTGTCCGCAAAGAGGACGCTGCCGAGAAGCGGCATCGGCACGAAAACGAGCAACCAGAGGATCTTGTTGTCGCGAATGCTGTGAAAGAGTTGCTGCATGTTTCGGGCCTTTCGTCGGAGTTTGACGGATTTTCAGTAACTCTGAACCAACTGCGGTTCGGAGACATCTGCAAAGAGCGGAGATCGACAACACGGACATCGACAAACAGTGTTGGTATCCCCGCGCCGTCAGTGACCCCCTGTCAGGACCAATGAGCGCACCGGGATGATCATCACCTGCAACCGCAAGAGCATGGCATGGACAAGGCCGACTGCGTCGATGACATGCAGCGTGATGAATTTGGCGGTGCTCAGGTCTTCGGTCTGCAGCCGGTCATGGTTACTGGTATAGAGGTTCGCCATACAGGTGCTGCCCGGCGCGATGGCGCGGGTGACACTGCACGCCACATCGTCCCGCACACTCATGATGGTTTCAGGATCGAGCGTACGCTCGATGCTGTCTGCCCAAAGATACTGACCGCTATGCGTATCGATCAGCACTGCCTCCACCCTGAAGCGGCGATCCTGCATGAAAGTGCCCCCGGTCATCACGAAGTCGATGTCATGCGCGTCTCGTCGTCTGGCAATGTCCAGATTGGGGCCGAAATGGAATGATGTCTCGGGCCCGAGGACAAAGAGATCAGTGAACCGTGTCAATCCCACGATCAGATCTCGGGTGAAGCCGCGGGTGAAACTGGGAAAGGCGGACTGGTCGCCCTCTTCCTAGAAGGGCGCGACAAGCACCGTTGGGCGATGGGATGCCTTGTTTGGTTGCTCCACCCGACTGGGCGCTGCCTTGGGCGTGCCGTGTTTCTTGAGCGGTTCCTGAACCGTAAAAGCGGGCACGTAGGATCCCGTCGGAATGGCAATCCGAACCGGGTCATTCTGGCCGGAGGTGAGATAATAGCGCTCTAGAGAGCGGCGCAGGCGACCGGCCTCGATCCGCACGATCGCATCCTGTTGCGGGTCGAAATTATCGCCCCGACCAAAGACCGAGGTCGCAATCGTATAGGCCTTGATCCGGTCAGCTCGGCCTGCCAGCGTTTCGTTGACGGCATAGACCAGAAAGCGCCCGTTGCGTTCGGAGGCGTCGAAATCAGGACTCTTGAGAATACGCTCAACCTGCTCAAGAACCATTTCCGCCGTGGGCGCGTGGGTTTCGCTGGTCATAGGATGCCTCTCGGACGACGCAAAACTGCGTGTCGGAAAAAAATCCAGGAATCTGCGGGTTCGAAACCACTTTCACAGTTTATCACATTTATTCAACTCTATGCGCCTTGATCGAGATCAAGGGCCCAGAAGTCAAGTTCCCCTCTCCCAAACGGCCAGTGTTACGTGAGGGCAGGCTGAGGCGCAGGACGTCCGACGCCTGTTGTTTACTGTTACGTACTTCTTTTGCCCACGAAACAGGCCGCCCATTGCGACAGTGAACGGTTCCGAAAGACGATGGAAGATGAGATCGCATGAGCTCCGCCCCGGATTGTCCTCTGTCACGGGCAAGTTCCCCGATGATGGGGCGCTCATTCGACGTCTTTTCCTCGGTGACACGAGTTTTCGCAGCGCGTGCGAGGATTACGCGACGGCGTGCAGCAGCCTTGAAAGGCTGATGCGTGAGGCGCTGCCGTCAAGACAGGATGAGATAGACGATTACCGGTCGGTGATTGCCGGGCTTGAGGTCGAGATTGCCGAGTTTCTGCGAAGAGCAACAAAGGTGCACATCGAATGAATTCCGGTTTGTCATCACCTGTCCCAGCTGGAGCGAGAGCAACGTGACGGGCAGTCTCGATACGGTCCTGAACCTGTCTCTCGTGGTGTTCATGTTGGGATCGCTGTTTGGCTTGGGTCTTGGCCTGAAGGGAAAGGATGCCGTGTCCAGCCTGCGCAATCTGCGCTTCGTGGGATATAGCCTGTTTTTCGGGTTTGTCATGGGCCCGGTCCTTGCCCTTGTTCTGACGCGTGTCCTGTCGCTGTCGGAACCCTATGCCATTGGCCTTCTTCTGCTCAGCCTGACGCCCTGCGCGCCGTTCTTGCCTGCCATGGTTGACCGGGCTGCCGGCGAGATGAGCTATGCCGCCACCATGTTGATCCTGGCATCGGTCGGAGCGG
>Ga0100400_1000005_pt1 | contig 134176 bp, 141 predicted proteins | sample CryGeymeta201524_FD_80420 | JGI IMG/M metagenome (GOLD analysis project Ga0100400, IMG submission 80420) | Groundwater microbial communities from Crystal Geyser aquifers in Utah, USA - Crystal Geyser metaG 2015-24 | ecosystem: Environmental > Aquatic > Deep subsurface > Groundwater | place... | reverse complement strand
GCCGCAATAATGTTGGCGAACTTCGGATTACCAAAATCACCGGTCAATCGCTACCGATGGAAATTTTGAAAAATGTTTCCGGCGTGTCGGCTTTGGCTTTGCTGAAAGCCTATGGAGGTGAACAAGGATTTGACATTGAAATCGAGAAAAACATCAAACCGGGTAGTGGCATAGGTAGCAGCGCGGCCAGTTCGGCAGGTGCAGTTTTCGGTATTAACGAGTTGTTGGGCAAGCCTTTTTCGAAGGAAGAATTGGTCGGGTTTGCCATGAAGGGGGAAGCCCTCGCAGGTGGCACCGAGCACGCCGATAACGTGACTCCCTGTATTTTTGGTGGTTTCACGCTTATCCAAAGTTGTCAACCGCTGCGCGTTGTTTCACTGCCCTCGCCAGAAGAACTCTATGCCGTGGTGCTCCATCCACAGATTGAAGTCAAGACCTCTGATGCACGTGCCATCCTCAAAACGCATGTACTGTTGAAAAAAGCGGTTCGGCAATCGGGTTATTTGGGCGGATTTGTGTCGGGGCTTTTTATGAATGATTACAACTTGATAGCCGATTCACTGAAAGACGAAATCGTCGAACCTGCCCGCTCCATGTTGATTCCGCTGTTTGATGAAGTCAAGCTTGCGGCATTGGAAAACGGCGCACTGGGTTGTGGCATTTCGGGCTCAGGCCCGTCTATTTTTGCGCTCAATCGCGGAGAAAAAATTGCCGGTCAAGTTGCTGAAGCAATGCGAAAAGTATATCAAAAAAGTCAAATCCCGTTTGATGTCCACTTGTCGAAAGTGAATCCGCAGGGGATAAAAGTTGATTAGGGATTGGTTGCTGGCTGCTTTGAATTTGTTATTTGTATGATGTTATTTGTGATTTTGTTAAAAAGTATAAGTTTTATGAAGTATTACAGCCTCCATCACCAATCACCGGAAGTTTCTTTTGAAACCGCTGTCGTCAACGGTTTGGCTCCGGACAAAGGACTCTATTTCCCGGAGAGCATCCGGCCGCTTTCAACTGATTTTATCCGTCAATTAAAATCGTATTCGCATGCCGAAATTGCTTACGAAGTAATCAACCAGTTTGTGGGGGACGAGATTCCCGAAGCCGTTTTAAAACAGATTGCCGCCGAAACCGTCGATTTTGATTTCCCGCTGGTAAAAATATCCGATTCGGTTTACAGCCTCGAACTTTTTCACGGCCCAACGATGGCTTTTAAAGATGTGGGCGCGCGTTTTATGGCGCGCTGCCTTGGCTACTTCAACCGTGAAAAGAAAAACCAAAAAGTGACCGTGCTTGTTGCCACTTCGGGCGACACTGGCGGTGCGGTTGCCAACGGGTTTTTGGGCGTGGAAGGCGTGGATGTCATCATCCTCTACCCAAGCGGAAAAGTGAGCGGCATTCAGGAAAAACAGTTGACCACGCTGGGACAAAACATCACCGCGCTCGAAGTAGCCGGTACTTTTGACGATTGCCAAGACATGGTGAAGCGCGCTTTTATGGATGAAAGCCTCAAAAGTGTGACACTGACTTCTGCCAACTCCATCAATGTGGCGCGATGGTTGCCACAGATGTTTTACTACTTTTTTGCCGTCCGCCAACTCGAAGATTTAAGCAAATCGATTGTTTTCTCGGTGCCAAGTGGGAACTTCGGGAATATCTGCGCCGGTATCGTCGCTTCCAAATTAGGCCTGCCCATCGCGCATTTTGTTGCTTCAACCAATTTGAACGACATCGTCCCCAATTATTTGGCAAGCGGTGAATACAAGCCAAAACCCTCTAAACCGACCATTTCCAATGCGATGGATGTGGGCAACCCGAGTAATTTTATCCGCATCCAACAGCTTTTCGGTAATAATTTCGACCAATTGAAAAAGCATTTTTCAGCTTATAGTTTCACCGATGCACAAACCCGTGAAGCCATGAAAATACTGTATGAAGACAAGGGCTATATTGCCGACCCGCACGGCGCGGTAGGTTACCTCGGATTGAAAAAACACATCCAAAACAATGCTGATACCACCGGTATTTTTTTAGAAACGGCGCACCCGGTGAAATTCTTGGAGGAAGTGGAAAAAACCTTAAACCTTAAAATCCCGATTCCGGTGCAGATAGCAGCCGTGATGCACAAACCCAAAACGAGCATCCGAATATCAACTTATGAGGAGTTGAAAGGGGTTTTGTTGGGGAATAATGTGAATGAAGAATCGGATAATCCTTGCTGATTAAATTGAAAAATCTTGTGGAATTATTTCCGCCGGATTTAAAGTTCGTGTATTGTGCTTTGGAAACACAACTGTTTATAATATCTAACTGTTGTTTTTCTTATATTCTAATCTCGATGGGATTAAACGCTAATGAATAAATATTGCAATACATTCATTGTCCCATACCGGGAACAACTAAGTTGGCTCATTTACAGGAAAACCTATGGGCTGCCGACTATGAATTTGCGTCCCAGAAGTTACAAAAACTTACGGAAGATTTCAATAAAACCAAAATTGTGGGCGAGCGTTATACGGGTATAGCTGCGGAGCAAATCAATAAGAACTAAAAAGGAGCTAATTTCGTCAATTCATTGAACCTCGATAATCACTCGGCGTAACACCCACTTTCTGCTTAAACAACCTTGAGAAATGCTGCGGATATTTAAAACCGAGTTCATAAGCAATTTCATTGACTGTTTTATCACTTTCAAATACTTTGTTCTTCGCTACCTCAATCGTTTTATTTTGGATAAATTCCTTTGCAGATTGCCCGGTTTCCTTTTTGATCAGGTCTCCAAAATAGTTAGCCGACAAATGGAGTTCATCGGCAAAATAAGCGACTGAAGGCAGACCGCTGGTCTGAGGTTTGCCCGATAAAAAATAGCCATTCAACAGCTCTTCAAATTTCACCAAGAATCCTACGTTTTCATTTTTCTCTGGTGATAAATTGGCGGTCGTAAAAACGCTCACAATAGTTGAGAAACAACTCAATATTTGAGGCAATTAGTTTTTTACTATGCTTGTCAACAGGCTGTTTCAATTCAAATTCTATTTTCGAAAAACAGCCCAAAACCATCTGCCTCTCATCGTCAGAAATATGTAGCGCTTCGTTTGATTTATAACTAAAAAAAATATAATCATCAATATTTTTGGAAAGGGAAGTTCCTTGTATCAAGTCAGGATGAAATATCAATCCGTACCCCATCGGCTGATAGCTCACTCCCGAATTTTCCACTTCTGCCACCTGCCCTGGCGCAAAAAACACCAAAGTGCCCGCCTGATAATCATAATAATTACGGCCATACCTGATGTCGCCGCATTCTACATCTTTCAGATAGATACAATACAGGCCGTACCGAAATTTTATTGACGTGGCATCGCCCCAATTTCTCAAATTAGCTTTTGAAAAATCGATAACGCTTACCAAAGGATGAAGCGTTTTGTGATTGTTGGCGGCATTACAATCATTTATGTTGTCTATTGGATATAAAATTTCCATTTTTAAACTTGTTTGAAACAAATTAGCAATTCTACAATACCTAAATCTAAATATGATGTGTAATCCGTAAAAATGGTAGAACAAGCAGTAATTTTTGCGTCTTTTTGCACCACAAAAGTTATGATATTTGTACAATTCTTTTCAGTAATTTTTTTTTAAAGCCTATATTATCAATACAATTTTCAATCCTGAATATTTAAACAATTTCAAAATGAAGACATTAATTTCAATATTTTCAATCATCATATTAATGACACAATTTTCTTTTGCTCAATCAAGTACAGATGGCTCAAAAGCTAAACAAGAAATCACCCAACTCTCCAAAGACAAATGGCAATGGATGGCTGATAAAAATGTGGATGAACTTGAACAGCTCTTCGACAACAAATCAAAATTTGTCCACATGAGCGGAACTTGGAATAAGGATCGGGAATTCGAAATCATAAAAACCGGAAGCATTTGGTACAAGCAAGCCGATGTCCACGATGTTGTTGTAGAAATTTTTGACGACACGGCTATCCATTGGAACCGCATTACGTTGTTGGCTATTGTCCGGGGCGATGAGGTATCGACCGAATTTACGGTTACAGAAATCTATCAAAAACAAGGTAAGTCTTGGAAATTGTTGGACTTGACGTTCAGCAGTGTGCGGGATATACATCAGATTCAGAAATAATAAACTAACAAGAAAATATAGAAATCAAAAGTACTATGAAAAAGTTAATTCCCGGATTATTTATTCTCGTGATAGGTATCCAATGGGCTTTCTCACAAAACTCTGATGAAGGGCAGGAAATAATCCAGCTCTCTAAAGACAAATGACAGTGAATGGCAGACAAACAAGCGGAGAAATTAGCCAATCTGTTTGATGAAAAGTCTGTCTTTGTTCACATGGGCGGCTCATGGGGTAAAGAACAGGAAGTAAACATCATCAAAAGCGGAGGAATTTGGTACAAGAAAGCGGACATTCATGAAGTATCGGTAAATATCAATGGTAATACAGCTATCCTACTGAACAGAATCACTTTGCTGGCTGTAGTGGGCGGAAACGAAGTTACCAATCCGTTTATAGTTACAGAAGTATATATTAAAGTTGACGGAGCATGGAAATTGGGATTGCTTTCGTTCACAAGACTACTTACACCGTGATAAAGCCTTCACAAACACATATTTCAGTTAAAATCCACATATCGAAACATTCGAATTTTCGTATATTGTGGTTTGATTTTTATAATCTCTGGTGAGATATAATGATTAGTTTTACAAAGATTTGAGAGGCCAGAAGTCGGGAGATGGAAGTCAGAAGTTTTTTGAAACAAGAAACAGGACTCAGGAAGCATGAAACCTGAAAACCGGTGGCTGAGCGACCCGCCTTGAGCGAAGCCGAAGGAAACCGAAGGCCCTATTTGGGAAGTCAGAAGTCAAGAGTTTCTCGGAAACCTGAACCCTGAAACCCGACTTGCCCATTGATTTAGTCAGGAAAGGCATCGAATTTTTTAAAAATGTCCACAATTTACACGTTCAAGGATTCGTTAATTTTTTCGTAAGTATTTGATATTTAAACTTTATTACTTAATTTAGTCACCATTTTCTATTAAATTCCATTCCCTTATTTCAATATTATGGCAACATTCAATTTAACCGTCAACGGAAAAAAACAACAAGTAGATGTGGATCCGGCTACGCCCATGCTGTGGGTGTTGCGCGATCATCTTAACTTGGTAGGAACCAAATTCGGCTGTGGCATTGCTGCCTGCGGCGCTTGTACCATCCACCTCGGCGACATGGCGATGCGCTCTTGTCAATTGCCTGTTTCGCAGGTAGGAAACATGCCGATTACCACCATTGAAGGGCTCTCCGAAAACGGGGATCATCCCGTTCAAAAAGCTTGGCTGGAATTAGATGTTCCGCAATGTGGATACTGTCAAGCCGGACAAATCATGAACGCTTCTGCATTGCTGAAAGCGAATCCCGATCCCAGTGATGAAGAGATTGAAGCCGCCATGAACGGAAATATATGCCGTTGTGGCACCTACACACGAATCAAAAAAGCCATCAAAGAGGCGGCAAAAGCTGTTTGATGACCTTCAACTTCGGACTTTTTAGATTCGTATATTTTATTTGATTTCCAAAAAACTAAAAAAACAAAACCATGACAATCCTTAAAACTTCATACAACAGACGCTCATTCCTAAAGACGACTACTGTGGCCGGAGGCGGTCTGATGATTGGTTTCAGTTGGTTGGCTTCCTGCCAGTCCAATCCCGAAGCCACACTTACCATGCCTAAAGAGTGGTTTGACATCAACGGCTTTTTGAAAATAGGCGAAAACGGACTGGTTACCATCATGTCGCCAAACCCCGAAATTGGGCAAAACGTAAAAACATCCATGCCGATGATTGTAGCGGAAGAACTGGATGTGGATTGGAATAACGTACTCGTAGAGCAAGCACCGCTCAACACAGCTATTTTCACCCGCCAACTTGCCGGAGGCAGTCAATCCATTCGTCAAGGTTGGGAAGGTTTGCGTATGGCCGGAGCCGCAGCCCGTCAGATGTTGATACAAGCTGCTGCCAATGCATGGCGTGTGTCTGCTGATGAAATCACAACCGAGGCAGGAATCCTGATTCATGAAGGAAGCGGAAAAAAGGCAGGATTTGGCGAAATGGCATCTGCAGCCGCCCAAATTCCCATCCCGGAAGAAGTTAAATTAAAAGAGAAAAATGACTTTAAAATCATAGGAACCTCTCGTAAAAACGTGGACGGCCTAAAAATCGTCACAGGAAAACCCCTGTACGGCCTCGACTACAAACGTGAAGGTATGCTGTACGCCATGGTCGCACATCCGCCGGCTTTTGGTTTGAAACTAAAATCTTTCGATGCTTCTCAAGCTAAAGTCATGCCCGGCATCAAAGACGTTTTTACCATCCAATCCTACACGGCAGAGACTAACAAAAACGCTTTTGATGCAACTGCTTTCACTGATTTGGTGGTGGTTGCCGGCAATTCGACTTGGGAAGTCATGAATGCCAAAAAAGCACTAAAATTGGAATGGGAACCAATTAAAGATTATATAGATGTTTTTTCAGGTTATGCCCCGGGAACTTTCATTGAAAAAAACATGCCTGCCGGTTCGGAAAGTACCAGCAGCCACAAAGCCCTCATGGCAGAATATGGCATCAAGCCGGGCAAAGTCGTTCGCAAAGACGGCAATCCGGAAGCGGCTTTCAAAAAAGCCGTAAAAATCATCGAGCGAACCTATACAGCACCTTTCTTGGCGCACAACACCATGGAGCCGATGAATTTCTTTGCCCATGTTACAGCAGATAAAGCCGAACTCGTCGGTCCAATACAAACACCGGAATTTTTAGAACAAAGTGTAGCTTCCCGTTTGGGAATGCCTCTTGATAAAATCGACATCCAGATGACCCGGATGGGTGGCGGATTTGGCCGTAGGCTTTACGGACACTTTGGGGTAGAGGCTGCGGTTATTTCCCAAAAACTAAACGCGCCTGTCAAGCTGGTTTACACACGCGAAAACGACATGTCTTATGGAATTTATCGACCTTCCTATCACGCTTATTACCGTGCCGGATTGGACAAAGACGGCAAGCTGGTTGCTTTTCATGTGAGAGCAGGCGGTATTCCGGAAAGCCCCCTATTCGAAAATAGATTTCCAGCAGGTGCCGTTGACAATTATCTCGCGGAGTCTTGGGCGATTGACTCCAACATTTCTATAGGTGCATTCAGAGCGCCCAGATCCAATTTTATCGCTGGAGCCGAACAATCTTTCCTCGATGAAGTAGCAGAAGCTGCAGGTAAAGACCCTATTCAATTCCGAATAGATTTGATGAATCGAGCTAAAAACAATCCGGTCGGCGAGAACAACGATTATGATGCTGCGCGCTATGCGGGTGTGCTGGAGTTGGTTCGAGAGAAATCTGATTGGGACAAACGCGATAAAAAAGGGAGAGGTGTGGCTGCTTATTTTTGCCACAATTCATACGTAGCACATGTGTTGGATTTGGAAATGGAAAGCGGAAAACCCGTTGTCAAGAACGTAACTTGTGCAGTAGATTGCGGAATTGTGGTGAATCCTATCGCTGCGACAAACCTCACCGAGGGTGGTATCGTGGACGGCATCGGATGCGCATTATACAGCGGACTTACCTTTAAAGACGGCACGCCCGAACAGAAAAATTTCGACACCTATCGAATGATTCGTCATGCGGAAGCACCCAAAAACATCGATGTTCATTTTGTGAAAAGCGATGTAGATCCGACCGGATTGGGAGAGCCACCGTTTCCGCCTATCATGGGTGCTTTGGCAAACGCCTTGTACAAAGCAACCGGCAAGCGTTTTTACGACCAACCATTCTTTGCCAACCAAGATATCTTGGGATAAAATCATTAAAAAACAACTACAGAATTAGCAATAAAGTATGGAGGTATTGTTGATTGGCTATACCAATAGCATTTTCGAAAACCATCGTCGGCCTTGAGTGAACATAGTGAAACATCCGGTGTTGCGTTGCTTAGCAAATATCTGCATATTACTTTTACGTACTTGCAAATTTTAATCGCAGTCAATATTTAATAAGTTTTTGATAATACTTTGGTATGAGAAAATGACGAATTGGACAGGCTGGAACTAGGAAACATTTGTGTATGTAACCGATTTTAAAGTTGAAACAACCTCTTCGTGTATCAGTCTGGTTTTTTGAAGATATGTTAAGCCATCGGATAGGGCTATAATTCCATTTTAGAATGAACCAACAAGTAAACTGATTGCGTGATTTGAGAAGCCAAGGCCGAAGTGATGGAATGATGCAAATTATACCCGTAACTGAAAATGTTCGAAAAGGTGTGTTTATTCCTTTTATACCGACACGGAAAATCATTTAAAAATTGGGTTTCATGACGCATGAACTTAAAAAAATAGTACGACATTATACCCTAGCAAAAGCAGCAGGCCTAAAAACGGTTTTGGCTACAGTCGTTGCGATTGAGGGTTCGTCCTATCGAAGGCCGGGAGTGTCGATGCTCATTGTAGAAAATGGACAAATGACAGGCGCGGTCAGCGGTGGATGCGTGGAAAAAGAGATTTTGCATCAAGCACAAACGGTTTTCAGGAACGGCATAGCCAAGGTAATGACCTATGACGGCCGATTCCGGCTCGGATGTGAAGGCATATTGTATGTTTTAATTGAACCCTTTGACCCATCAGAGGCATGGATTGAACAATTTCAACTGATGCTGACCAATCGCAAAAAATTCAAATCCAAAACTTTTTACACCCAAGACGACCTAAAGCAATCTGAAAAATTTGGAACGGCCTACTTTTTTTCAAAAGATGAATGCTTGACACTTTCATCGAATTTTGATATTCAGTCCGCTTTGTCAGACACCAAAATTTCTATTTTTGAAAATGAGATGGAACCTTGTTTTCGCTTGGTGATTGCCGGAAGCGAATACGATGCAGCCGAACTTTCTGCGGCGGCTTCTTTTTTAGGTTGGGAAGTGACAATTATAGCCTCACCGTCAGACCCGAAAACAATCGCACACTTTCCGGGGGCTAACAATTTGATTAACAGCAGCCCCGAAACCTTAGATGTAAACCTTTTCGATTCCGAATCGGCAGTTGTTTTGATGACCCACAGCTATGTAACCGATTTAAAGTTTTTGATAGCATTCAAAGAAAAACACTTTATTTATATGGGTTTGTTGGGGCCTTCCAAAAGACGCGAAAAACTATTGGGTGAATTTATCGAACACAAGCCCGAAGTTGATGATGCATTCTTCACTCAAATTCACGGTCCAGCCGGATTGAATTTGGGTGCTGAAACCGCCCAAGAAATAGCGCTTTCCATTGTGGCTGAAATATTATCCGTCATCAGAAAACAAAATGCTTCGCCATTGAGCCGGCTCAAAGGGCGCATTCACAGCTTTTCAGAATGAGCAAAACTAAAAAAATAATTTCGGTGATTCTAGCGGCTGGTGAAGCCAGAAGAATGGGGAAAACCAAACAACTTTTGCCATGGGGCACACACACGCTGATTGAACATGTGATAGATCAGCATTTGCAGGCCAAAGTTTCTGAGATTTATATCGTGTTGGGTGCCGATTTGGAAAAGATAAAAAAGCAAATTAAAAATTTGCCAATAAATATTTTGGAAAATCATGACTGGAAGTTGGGTTTGAGTACATCGATTGTGACGGCTGTCCATCATATAGCAAAGGAAAAAGTGGAAGCAGATGGCATTCTCATCGCACTTGCCGACCAACCACTTTTGGAAGCGGATTATCTAAAGGCTTTAATTCAAATTTTTAATGAAAATCCGGAAAAAATTGTCGCTACTGCCTACGAAAAAAAATGCGGTGTCCCGGCTGTCTTCCCGATTTCTTATTTGAATAATTTGCAACATCTATCAGGTGATAAAGGGGCAAGCCAACTCATCAATGCTGAAAAAAGCAACATGATTGCTATCAATTCAGGAGGTAAAACTACAGATATTGACACACCAGAAATCTATCATCAAGTTTATAGAATATTTGGCAGTGTTGAAAAAAAACAAACTCTCAGTTAGAGGTAATTCGAAACGCTCCTTGGTTTTTCGCTTCGGCTTGTCCATCCGGTGTTTTTGATTTTTCCAATTGCCTTTGGATTTTTTTGATGGCAGATTGAATCGATTTTTCCGGTTCGATGATGTTGTATGCTCCCCAAAAATCGGGGTCGGAAAAACCGGAAGCTTCATCACCCAATATCATAGAAGTTTTGATTTTTTCTCTGTTTGTGAGTTTGTCTTGGGTCAAATTCTTTTCCCAATCGGTTACAGCCATTTCACTGGTCAACGTATATGTTGAGTTGAAGAAGCGGTGTTTCCAATCCACTTTAAATTCCAGTAGCACATTGCTGTAGCCGTAATACCATTTGCCGTTTTTTTCCCTGTAATCGACCCGGTAAGCTACATCAGTTGGCCACACGCGTACATCGGCCGGTTTTTTTCTGACAAATAATGCAGCAGCCTTATCCTTGTCTGTGATATTGAGTGAGAAAACAGCACTGGTCAGTATCTTTTTTTCGGCATCAATAAAAAGTTTCCCTTTGTAGAGCGGTTCTTCAATGTCCGATCGTTGCCTAAAATTGACCACATAGATAAGATGCCCGTCAATCCGGGTAGAATTTTCAAAACTAAAGAGGTAATCGGAGATGGTCTCGTCTGTAAATATATATTCCGGGTATTTCATCACATCCACATAAAGGGTGTTGAACGGGCCGCCTTGAAGTTTCAAGGCCAGCGTATCCAGCCTGCTGTAATCGGTACTTTTTCTCGCTCTGTACAATTCCATGGCATCCTTGCGGTCGGAACTGTAAGGCGATTTGTAAATGTTGACAACTGCCTCCGAAAGTGAAACATTGGTTCTCCTTTTTTTGATGGTCTCACGGTAAAATGCGGTCATCACTGTAGATTCATTAAAGTAATTTTCTCCTTTTCTTTTCAATGTTTCACGAACCAAACTTTCTGCATCTTTTGGAGCTGTTATGTTTACTTCGGGAAGTTCAGTCACCAAAACTTCAAGCAAAATGCGATTTTTGTCTTCTTCCAGTAAATTTAGGGCAATAACCGTCGTTTTGTAACCCAGAAAAGAAACGGTTAGATTTCCGTCAATAATATCTTTGGGGACTTTTAAGGAAAATTTCCCCTCTGTGTTGGTTACCGTGCTGATGTTGGTTCCGTCCAATGACAAGGAAGCAAAAACCAGCGGGTCTTTACTTTGGGTGTCAACAACCTCACCGCTGTATTGCGTGTAAGACTGTTGATCCGTCTGATCTTGGATAAAAACAGCCGCCTTTGCCGTTTGCGCCAGCCCGATAAAAACAATCAAAAAGGCTGATACCATCAAGCGTTTAATGGACGTGTTTGTTTTTTTTGATTCCATGATAAAGATATTAGAGGTTAGCAATTTGGCTTTAGGAACAATTTGACATCTAAATTAATGATATGTAAACAAATAGCATCATAATTTTTACATAAATTTAATGATTAGGCTTTTATTTTTTTCTGTATGGCTACCAAACACTACCTATTTAATACGGTTGATTTACTGTAAAAACACCCGTTAAACCTCTTGATATTCTCATTCAAATCATATGATTACATGCCGGATTTTTATTCAAATTCAGGGAATTTTTTCCTGAATGATTCTTCTTAAAACCATTGTCATTGCGCCTACTTTTAAATATCTTTGCACTCTACTCAAACAAGTCACATGAAAGACACATCACTTTCTCAAGTACACATCGATTTAGGTGCCAAGATGGTGCCATTTGCAGGTTTTAATATGCCTGTACAATACGAAGGCGTGATCGCCGAGCACTTAACTGTCCGCAATGGCGTAGGTGTCTTTGATGTCAGCCACATGGGCGAATTTCTGGTAGAAGGTCCTAAAGCCCTTCAACTTATTCAAAAAGTAACTTCAAACGATGCTTCTTCCCTAACCATAGGTCAGGCGCAATATTCTTGCCTGCCCAACGAAACCGGTGGCATCGTGGACGACTTGATTGTCTATCGTGTCAAAGAAGAAACCTATCTGTTGGTGGTCAATGCCTCAAATATTGAAAAAGATTGGGATTGGATTTCCAAATACAACAAACAAATAGGTGCGACCCTGCGCAATCTTTCAGACGATTATTCTCTTTTGGCTATTCAAGGCCCAAAAGCCGTGGAAGCTATGCAATCGTTGACTTCGGTCGATTTGTCAGCCATCAAGTACTATCATTTTGAAGTGGGCGGATTTGCCGGGATTGAACACGTTATCATCTCAGCAACAGGCTATACCGGCAGTGGCGGATTTGAAATTTACTGCAAGAATAGCGAAGTAAAACAAGTGTGGGACAAGGTTTTTGAAGCCGGTAAATCTTATGGCATCAAACCCATCGGATTGGGAGCGCGCGATACGCTTCGGCTCGAAATGGGATTTTGCTTGTATGGGAATGATATAGACGATTCCACTTCACCTTTGGAAGCCGGATTGGGATGGATTACCAAATTCACCAAAGATTTTGTCAATGCGGAAGGGCTAAAAGCCCAGAAAAAAATAGGCCTCAAAAGAAAATTGGTCGGGTTTGAGCTTTTAGACAAAGGAATCCCGCGCCACGGATACGACATTGTGGATGCAGAAGGTAAAGCCATGGGAATCGTTACCAGTGGTACGCAATCACCGATTTTGAATAAAGGCATCGGCTTGGGTTATGTACCGTCCGAATATGCGACAGAAGGAACTGAAATTCACATTCAGATTAGAAAAAACGCACTGCCGGCTCGTGTGGTCAAGTTGCCGTTTTACAAAAAACCTTAATCGCATTGATCATGGAAAAACTATCAACAGATGAGATTGTCGAGAAACTCACCAAATTGCCGGGTTGGAAATTAAAATCTTGCTGCATAGAAAAAGAATTCGTTTTTAAAGATTTCAAAACCGCTTTCAGTGTGATGACGCATATCGCTTTTGAAGCCGAATCGATGAATCATCACCCTGATTGGCTCAATGTGTACAACAAACTCAAAATCATACTGACTACACATGATGCCGAAGGGCTTACTACAAAAGATTTTAATTTGGCTACCAAGATTGAGAACATCGTAAAAAGCCATTTTTTTGTGTAAAATGGTATGGAATCCAACTCAATCAAGTTCAAATTAATTCAAAAATTGGAAAAACATTTAAACTTGATTTATGTCTTCGAATCAACTGGTGAAGGCCGGGTGTGTTTTGCAGAAAGTGAAGAGCTTCGCCCTGATTTTAAAACCACATTTACGGTGCAAAACTTCGACGATTACCTATTGGCTTTGAAGAAACTCGAACATCTTTTTGAAGCTGATTTATCAGAGAAAAACAATGAGGGTTTTCGATTTCCAAAAAACACGGAGGTGTTTTGGGCAATGGTTGAGAAGGGTAATAAATTAAGAAATAAAAAATGAGTATTGCTGTTTGCAAGTTGCTGACTGAGCAAGGAATTTGATTCACTTTCAAGTCTGCTTTCCTAACCTATTTCTGGATGCTGATTACTCGCTTTCATCTGCGAATCACCCCGATTTATTTCGAGCTTTATTCTTATAGAAATTTGTATTCTGAATGAATTGTTAAATTTTAATCGGCGATTTACCTGAGGCCGGAGGCATCACATATTCATAGCCTAAATATTCATACCGTTTCTGCGATCCCGTCGAGGTCGGATACATCTTATCGGAAGAGGTGTCTATGAACGTTCAATCCCAACGGGATTAGAACCGTCTGATTCGCATTTCTAATAAAAAACGACTGTCCTGTTGTTATAGACCATAGTTTTCCGATTGATGTGCAGTTTGATGGCAGTTGCTAAGACAATTTTTTCCAAATCGCGACCTTTCCGCACCAAATCATCTATCGAATGGGTATGAGAAACTCTGGCCACATCTTGCTCGATAATGGGGCCGGCATCCAATTCTTCCGTGACGTAATGACTGGTTGCACCGATGATTTTGACCCCGCGCTTGTAAGCTGAATGGTAAGGTTTTGCACCGACAAAAGCAGGGAGAAAAGAATGGTGGATGTTGATGATTTTATTGGGATAAAGCCTGATTAATTTAGCGGAAACAATCTGCATATAGCGCGCCAAGACAATAAAATCGATCCTGGCATCTTGCAACAATTGCAATTGCCTCTCTTCAGCTTGTTGCTTGCCATCTTTAGCAATGGGCACATGGTAAAATGGAATATGATAACTTTCTACCAAAGGCCTTAAATCTTCGTGGTTACTTATAATCAAAGGGATTTCTACATTCCATTCCCCCGCATTGTATCTTCCCAAAATATCGTACAAACAATGGTCGTATTTGGAAACAAAAACCGCCATTTTTGGTTTGTAATCGGAGGCAAAAACTTGCCAAGATAGTGCATATTTTCCGACTATACTTTCATCAAAATTGAATTTGAAGGTTTCGATGGAAAAATCATTCCTTTCAAATTCGCTTTCTAATCGCATGAAAAAAATTTCATTCTCTCGATCTACATGTTGATCAATGTACACGATATTCCCGCCGTATTGATTGATAAAACCGGTAACCGAAGCGATGATGCCGGCTCGATCTTTACAGTGAATCAAGAGTGTAATGTTTTTCATAAACAACTATTTAGAAAGTAGCCGAAAGTAATTTGAATTAGGAATCAAGACTCAAGAAAACATGAATTTTAAATGATTAATCAAAACTAAGCACTCAAAACTAAAAACTCAAAATAAAAGGCATAAGGGTTATTTTTTATTTGGTTACTTAAAATTATTTAAAATTCATAAATTCAAACTCAAAACTAAGCACTCAAAACTCTTTCATCACTCTAAAACTAATCGTCTTCAAATCATCTGAGACCTTATACTTATAAGGAAAATCTTTGTAAAACGAAATGAGGTGCAACAACAATTTATCGTTGATTTCTTTCAACGAATAATAATGCGGAACAGGCTTGCCGAGCCATTTTTTGAGTTTGTATTTTAACGTGTTTTTGAAAACATCTTCGGAGAAACTAACTGACAGTATGCCGTCTTTATGATTGGGCAATGCCACAAAAAGGAAATGATCGATCACTTCTTTTTTATTTGATAACTCTAGCGTTTCCGGGTAGTTTTCTAATTTTTCCGTTTGTTTTTTCGTTACAACTTTGCCCCAATTTTCCGTGTTCGGATGAATGATTTTGTGTATCAGATTATGCTGAAGATGTTGATGGTTTAAACGGGCAACATTGGAAAGTCTTGGTGAAACGGTGAGTCTGTTTTGCTCAAGTGAACGATAAGACGGATGCCACTGATGGAGCATAAGGATTTGCTGATTATAAAACTCGATTTGATAACCTGCCAAAGCCAAACGGTTGTGCAAATCGGTGTCTTCGGCACCCCAAAAATGAAAAAACTCGTCGAAGCCGCCCACTTCTTGCAAGGCTTTTAGGGGGAAAAGCGAGAGGCCGGTCGCGCCGGCTTCGCTTTTGAAACGGATTTTGTAAGCTGAAAATTGTTTTTGGTTTTTAGATTCGTTTTGACTCAAAAATCCGACTTGAAAGTACACGAGTTTTTGTGCTTTGAGGAGCTGGTTGGCTGTGAAAATAAAATCGGGGGAAAAAATTAAATCAACATCGGCGATAAAACAATATCCGCCGGGCAAGGTCTTGATGATGCTGTTTAGCGCGACGCATTTGCTCCAAAGTTGATGCATCGTCGGGTGATAGACGTATTTTACGAACGAATATTCGGCGAGTAGTTTTTCGAGTGCTTCGCTGACTGCATGGGTAGAGCCGTAATTCACAAAAACCACTTCAAACCCGCTTTCAGTCTGCGCAACAAGGCTGTCCAACGAATGGCGGACACGCTTTAAGTCACGGTTTCTATAGGGATAAATGACTGTAATCATGCCTTTTATTTTATCAAATTGCACCGAATCGGAAACGGGAAAGTTTGCAACAAATCGATTTGTCTTTGCGCGATGATTTCCTTTTCGGGTAGGCTTATCGCTGCATGATTTTTGAAGATTTCTGTAAAATCTTCCACCTTTTTTTGGCTGCCTTCAAATTCCGTTTCATACTTGATTCCGACCGATGCAAAGTAATCATAAAACTTGATGTTGTCGCCAAAAAGTTTGTTGGAAAATTTCACCCAAACAGCCGGTATGCCGTAGGCATGCGCCACAATCAGGCCATGCAGGGATGAGGAAACGATTTGCTCGCAGCACAAAATTTCATCTAAAACCGATTCTAACCGATGGGTAAAAACGTCTATGATTTTCACTTTCTCATCCGCACCAAAAAGGCGTTTGGCCTCTTTGTAATCGGTGTAGTGAGGAAGGATGCCGAGCTTGTGGGTTTTAGGAATCCCGGGCTGATAGACTTTGGGCAACAACAGAGCCGGGTCGCCATATTTTTCGGGTACGCAATAACCCAAAGCGCATAATCTCTGCCGGGATTTGGGACCTCTGACGGCCAGAAACTTAGCTTTGCCGGGGGTATCATTTTGTTGAATGATGCCACTCCCCCACACCACGCTGTTCGCGTTGGCATGCCCGAGTATGCTGCCTGTGGAGAGAAAATGTTTTAAAAAATGGCGATACCAAAACGAATTGGGTTTGATGTGTTTGGTTTTTCTGTCGGATAATTTTTCTATCAGGTAGGGCGATGCCAAGTCGCCAAAGTTTTCGATGCCTTTGCCTCCGCGGTTTTCGCGATACCAGTAGAGCGGGATTTTAAAATTCATGCTTAGGTTGTTTTATCAAAAACCATGATTCTTTGCCCTCTCCAATTCGCAACTTCTTTTCCTTTAAAACTAACGGATTTAAAAATTTGGGTAAACTCATCAATTTTAAAATTATTAACCCAACCATTCTTTTTTCTATTTTCTAAGTTTGAATAGTTTTCAAGAGGCGCATAGGACACAATAAATTTTGATGTTTTAAAACTCAATCCTAAAATTAATTTTTTAACATCAGATACATATTCCAAAACTCCACTGAAAATGATTATATCGTAATAGTCAAATAATGAAAGATCATCTTTGTTAAGATTAAAAACTATTGTTTCCGGATTTCGGCTTACTATATCGGATGGCGTATAGGTACAATTTTCAGGTAAATATTGTTTAAGAATCATCCGAGCGGCTCCAAACTCAAGAATAGAAGAATTTTCAGGAATATATTGAGATATAATGATGGTTCGTTCGTCCCAATCGGGATAAAGATTTTTCTTTTTCTCCCATCTGTTTAATTGATTTGTATTCGCAAAATCTTGTACGGAAGAACCTTTCTTGAAAATTTTTGTTATTTTCTTTAAAAAACGCATTATAAATTATGAATTGAAATTAATTATAAGTCTAAGACTGTTTACTTTAAAATCCGTTGCCCTTTTCCGGTCAAAATCAAACTCAGGTAGGCAACGTAAAATTTAAACCATCCCAAAAGTATGGTTTTGTGCGTAAAACTCAATTTTCTTAGCAAGCTTATCAGTAAATCTCTCCCTTGTTGATTTTTATAGACAAACGGCAAATATTTGATAAGACTGTTGAAATAAATAATTTTTATTTCTTTTGAAAGTTTCCCGTGCTTGCCGATTTCGTCCATGAGTGCTGAAACCGAATGAATATGCGATATTCTCAGACTAACGCCTTTTTCTATATGATCTATTTGAGAAGTAAGGTTGCCCGGGTGCTTGCGGTATTTCGTCAAATAAGCATCTAAAACCTCCAGTTTGGGTGCTGCCAAAAGCATACGGACATGAAAATCTCGGTCTTGCCCGGCTTTTAACTGCTCGTTGAACAGAGGCTTTTGGTTTAAAAATTGTTTCCACCACAAAACATCGCAGATGTACCAGGAAGTTCTTAACGCAGCAAAATCTTCGAGTAAATTAGCTGACAAAAAAGTGCGATTTTCTCTTCCAAACAGTTTGTCCAAATCACTGTCAAATAAAGCTGTTTTAGAAATAATCCCATCTAATTCATTTCTTACTATAATTGCTGTTTTTTTCTCAATAAACTCCGGCAACATCACATCATCATCGTCAAACCAATTTACAAACATCCCCTTGCAGATTTCGAATCCGTAATTCCGGCAGGCATTGGCTCCTTTGCATCGTTCATCCGGTCTTTGAACATATTTAAAACGTGTGTCTTTCGCTGCATAAGCTTGTACAACTTCCTTCGTTTGATCTGTAGAGCCGTCGTCCACCACGATGCATTCCCAATTCAAGTAAGTTTGCGCCAAGACCGAATTGAGCGTTTCACCTATGAGGTGGGCGCGGTTGTAGGTGGGAATGATGATGGAAACTAAAGGTTTGTTTTTATTCACAAGGTAAAAATTCAATGCCGCTAAGATAATAACTTATCATCTTCTTAACACTTTTGATTTTGTTCTTGTAAAACTAAAACTCGAAGTGACTTCTCGATACTTTTGCTTTTTGCTATCGCAAAAAGCAAAAACTCGAAGTGACAAGCGTTACAAGTATAACAAATGTCAGGTCGAGCGCCCGCCTGAACGGATGGGCAGGCAGTCGAGACCGGGTTTGGAGTGAGAGCTACCTTAAAAAGCATCTCGACTGCGCTCGATGTGACAAATACCGACTGCCTGTCCGACTTTGTCATTCAGGCGGACGCTCGATGTGACGCGAAAATAGATCTTAACTAACCCATTCGGCAATAACTGCTTCGATGCCTTTCAAATGTTTTTGCATTGAAAAACTTTCGCGAATACGGATACGGGCGTTTGCACCCATCCGGGCAGCTTGCCGGGGATTATCCAAAACGAGTAACATGTTTTTTGCCATCGCATCCACGTCGTGTTCGTTACAAAGCAAACCGGTTTCGCCATGCAACACCACATCGGATATGCCCGCGTGCTTGGTCGCAATCACCGGAAGTCCGGCAGCACCCGATTCTAAAACCGCCAAGGGTGTGCCCTCACTGTCGCCGTTTTTGGCGATGATGGAATGTTGCACAAAAGCCAAAGAGTCGGTCATCAAACTTTTGAATTGTTCGGGCGATACGATACCCACAAATTCAACGTTTTTTTCAATCCCGAGATATTTGACTAAGTTTTCGCACATGGGACGGAGATAACCGTCACCCGCCATCATCAGTTTGGCATCAGGATGTTTTTCAACCGCTTTTTTAAAAGCCAAAAGGGTGTAATACGGAGCTTTTTTTTCGGTAAACCTTCCTGCTGCCACAAATTGCTTTTGGTTGAAATGTGGTTTTACTTCAAAAAAAACTTCTTGCGGGCCATAGACATTATAAACTAATTTCTCCGGCGGACAGCCCAACGCCAACAGTTTTTGATGCATCGCTTGCGAAACAGCGATGACCTTGGCGGCATAAGCAAAAACCTCCGGGTACAAATCTTTATTTTCATCAAGAATCGTTTGCACACTTGCATCCAAACCGTGAAAATGAACCACCAAAGGCAAGCCCGATTTTTTGATGATGTCTATGTGTGCGGCAGCATTGTTTCCGTATTCTGCCAACACAAGCCGGATGTTGTTTTTCTTCCAAGATTGTAGAAGTGCTTGCTTTCCGGCCGCGTCATTGGGTTGTTTTTTTAGGGTAGAAACGGTTTTTAGCACAAACTTTTTAATGCCTTTCAGCAACAAGCCTTCTCCTTCCAACTGCGGATAGGCTGTACTTCCAAAATAGTAAAAAACCTGCACGTTTGACAACGATTTGTGTGCCTGAATAAAGGTTTCGGAATAGGCGTTTTTGTTGGGTGAAAGTATGGCTATATGTGGTAATTCGTTTTTCATTTGACAGCAGTTACACAAAAACCCAAACACATCTGACCTTCCGAAAAGGCTCGGGGTTTTCGGTCATTTTTGATGAGCAATCGGACCAGAAAAAAAACGGGCATTCCCAAGATTTTTTTCAGCAATAGATTGCTTAAACCTCTCTTGTACCAAAGTCCCAACATGGCTGCCATAGACAAGTGCCAACCGCCATAAGGCTGTATGTTTATTTGCGAAAACCCGCTTTGTTTCAAAAGCCTTTCCAAGGTAAAAGGTGTGTATCGGTAGGCATCGTGCGGCACTTCGTGGAGCGGCCACAAAAATGGAACTGTGAGAAACAAATGCCCGCTGTCTGCAAGCACTCTAAAAACTTCATCGAGCACCGTTTTCGGTTCGGGGCAATGTTCTAAAACTTCTGTGAGCAAAACGGTTTGATGAGACGCATCCGGCAAGGGAAGCTTTTGTCCGTCCCAATACAAATCGGGTTTTACGTGGGCATCATAAACTATGGCTGTTTCGATATCTATGCCCGTGTAGGAATCAATCCGGGAATTCTTTTTTAAAAAATTTTTATAGGGCATTTTACCACAACCGACATCGAGCAAATCCCCACAGAAAAAAACTAAGTTGCCGTTTATCGCATCAAAAATCGATTTTCTGATGGCGTATCGGTCGATGTTTTCGAGCTTAAGTTTGGGATTGACAAACGGATTGGCAGGCATGGTTTTGGCGTTCAATATATTTTAAAAATGTGTCAAAATAGGAAGCCCTACTTTTATAAGTCCTTTTATTTTGGCTTTCCAATTTTTTGGCGCAGGCGCGGGGGTTTTTGTGTTGATGTTTGTTTGCGGTTTGTATTTTGACAAGGTGTTGAGGTAGCTTTCCAAGTGCGGCTTTAGAAGCAAATCTTCTCCGGAAACAATATAATTTATGGTGGCTTGGGTAAAATGAATAAAGACGATGGGAAATGCTTCATTGATGAGTATTTTTCCATCAACCAAGGTTCGCTTGCATTCCACTCTGTTCCAGTTGGATACGTTGCAGCCTTTGTGATTGACAATACCCACACGGTCAGCAAAATATACGGGCATCAGGTTGAGGTAGGCTTGGTCAACATAAAAACCATTGGCTTTTTCCATACGGTAGGAGCAAACAGACAACCACCAGTCTAAAATATCGACAGCCTGCCGATTGCAGCCAAAAAAACCCGCATTAAATAATCCTCCTGTAAAGAGCAAATCAAAATTGGTCGCATCTTGTTTTGGGCTTTTGGAACGCCAATGTGGCGTGAGTATTACTTCAGAAACATCGAGCCCGTCAAACAAAAACTGCGGGTTTTTGTAGAAAAAAGTATCGGGGTCTATAAAAATGGCTTTGTCATAGCCGAGATACGTCAAAAGATACTTCAGGTAAAGTGGTTTGAGTGCCCACCGAAAATTGCTGGCTAGGTCCGATTCGTATTTTTGGATACTTGCGTAATCTGCCGGAAATTGTTTTTGAATGTCGATTAACGCATCTATGAAAATATTTTTGTCTAAGTCTGCGCTCGTGAGTTTGTCCACCACCAACACGTGAAAATGTGCCGTAGATTTGTTGTTATGTAGCGATTCATAAATGGTTTGTGCATAACAGAGATAATCTGCGGTGATGATGGTACAAAATGTGTTTGGGGCGGGCATATTCCTTTATTAACTTTTTAATTTGTTTATAATGCGATTAAAAAACTTAGTTATAAATGGTTTACTATTTTTTTCATTTCTGAGCGATACGTATGCAAAATAAAGATTTTTGTAATTATCAAAATACAATTTTTTATGTTTGTTTTTAATAAAATAGAGATTTTTATTTTTCATATCTTCGTCAAAACCGGCTATCATTGAGTTACCCGAAACCCGATATTTAAAAGCAGGCATTTTCAAAAACTCAAAATCAAATCCATTTTCTATAAATCCGAGCCAAACATCCCAATCTTCATGACCTTGGTGCGGTAAATTTTCTTCGTATCCGCCAATTTTCTCAAAACACTTTTTCTTTATCAACGAACAGGCATCTATATAATTATAATTTAACATTCTAAACACCTCAAGATTACCGGGCGACCAAAGTCCAGATTTGTCGCCGAAGAGTTCCGCTTGTCCATAAACGACCGCCAAATTATTGTTTTTACGGAACCGTTCCAATGCTTTTTCAATAAAACCCGGCAATAACAAATTGTCTGCATCCAAAGGTAGTACATAGTCGAATGATGCACTTTGCAAGCCTTTATTGCGTGCAGCTCCAAGTCCGGCGTTTGGCTGATAAACAACGGTGAACCTTTTATCTTTTAAAGTCCATTTTTCTATAATTTTTGGAGTGTTGTCTGTTGAACCATCGTTCACCAATATGGCTTCCCAGTTTTGAAAACCACAGCCTACAACAGATGTTATGGTCTCTTCTAAAGTAGCTTCTACATTATAGCACGGGATTATAATACTGACCATTTTAAATATTTTGATTGGAGTGTTTTGAGTCAAGCAAGTGTTGTACTCTTGAATTATTTGATTTTTCTCGTTTATTTTAAGTTTGATTACTGAGTCAAATATACTTGAATTCACTTTTTTGTATTTGCCTATTAAATTACTTTTTAATTTTTTGCTTAAAGACATTTTATTCAACGCAATATCCAGATAAACTTGTTTTGAAAAATTCTAAAATACAAAAGCACGTATAATTCGACAGGAAAAGGAGCAGACAGTAGTTTATATTTTCCAAATTGACTTGTTTTTTGAATCCAGTCATCTATTATCCATTCATATTTTCGAATATTTAAAACCCTAAAGGCAATTGAGCTGTGTTCTGAAATAATACTTATATATTCTTTAAATCTTTTGACTTCTACTTGAAAATCTTTAGTGCTTCTGGTTGTGGTTTCGTGTCTTCTAAAATAGTTTAGGTAAAGGCTCAGAAAAGCAATATTTCCTTTTTTGGCTAGCGCGCACCAATAAAACCAGTCTCCACAAAAATAATATTCTTTAGGAATCTTAACTTCAAGTGCCGCTTTTCTTTTAAAAATAACAGCACTTGCATTAGACATCATATTTTGAAATCTTAAATATTTATTGAGGTCTTCCTTGCCGTTTTCTATATGATTTTCAGACCATTTGCTTTTATTAAGTTTTTTTAACCAATCATTTTTTTTAATAATATCACCCTTGCTATCCACAATTATTGAATTACAATATGCAATTGCAACAGAGGGATTTAAAATCTTTGTAATCTTTTCCAAAAAATTTACTTCACAAAAGTCGTCGCTCTCCGCAATCCAAACGTATTCCCCTTTTGCAAGCTCAATCCCTTTTTCCCACTGTCTAAAAGGACTGCCCGAATTGGTTTCATTTACAATAAAATGCGAAACTTTTGGGTGATTTGCATAGGTTTGTAATAATTGTACACTGTTATCTGTACTGCAATCATCCAATAAAATTACCTCAAAATTTTGATAGGTTTGAGAAAATACGCTCTCTAATCGAGACCTCAAAAAGGGTTCGTGATTATAATTAGGAATCACTATTGAAATTAAATCAATTTTCATGATTATCCTCTAAGATATTGCTTGACTTTTTTTAAAGCTCTTTGAAAAAAGCTTTTTCTTTCTAACCTTTCTAATAATTTTTTTTTTGCTTTTGGTGGAAGTATAATATTTCTTTTTATCAACATTAGTGCTTTGTCCATCTCATACTTCCTATATTCAACACTCTTATTAGACCAAACACTTGAAGTATGCATTCTGTAAACCGACATCTCTTCTTCAATTTTAAATATTTTCCTTTCTTTCAGGGCAAAACAATACAAAGGATAATCTCCAATTGGACTTTGATAAAACCAACTCGGTAACTTAAAATCATTGCGCAACATCACAGAAGGCGTATGAATAAAATTACCTCTTGCCAAATCTTCTATATTGGTAGTTTCAGGTACTTTTCGTGTTATATTATCGTCTTTTAAAATCCCCGAAGATTCATCACGTATTTTTACTTCATGAAAACAGATACCATAGTCCGGATTCGCCTCCAAAAAATCGACTTGTTTTTGTAGTTTATACGGGTCTGTCCAGTAGTCGTCGCCTTCGCAGAGTGCAATGTATTTGCCTTGACACTGACCAAGCGTAAATATAAAATTAGGCATCATGCCTACGTTTTTTGGGTGATGAAAATACCGGATGCAAGCCGCTTTGGGATGCGTAGCCAACATGTTTTGAATAACCGTGTCTGTGCTATCTGTCGAACAATCATTGGCGAGGATGAGTTCTATCGGGAAATCGGTTTGTTGCATCAACACGCCTTCAATGGCTTCACGAATGTACTTTTCGTGATTATACGTAATCATACAAACGCTTACTTTGGGACTGTTTTGCATGTTAAAAATCCAATGGCGTTAATTCTTTTTTTATCACCGCAGGAATTCCTGCAACCATACAATTGTCCGGGATGTTTTTTGTGACCACCGCTCCGGCAGCAACCACCACATTTTTACCAATCGAAATCTTTGGTAAGATGGTTGCGTTTGTGCCTATGTTTGAAAAAGATCCAATGATACAGTTCCCTGAAACATGGACACCGGGTGACATTTCTACAAACTCGCCGATAATTGAATCATGACCAATCGTACAATTAAGATTTATCAAGCACCCTTTTGAAATTGACACATCATTCGTGATTACAGTTCCTGTCATGACATTACATCCTTCTTTGATATTTGTGTTAAAATACCCAATCGAAGCCTTTGTACTGATAAGTGATACTATTTCCCCTCCCAATGTTTGAAACAAATCAAAAAAACGTTTCCTCAAAACCGGATTTCCAATTCCCAATGTAAACCGACTGTCAACAGTTTTGAAATAGTGTTCTGCTTCTCCCCTGTTTTTTAAAATAGGGAATTTTTCATAGAGGAGTTTGGGTGTGTCAAGGCTGACATCATCGTAGAAAGCAATATTTTCAACTTCTCCAAGCTGAATCAATATTTCCAAAACCTCTTTAGCAAATCCTTTGGCTCCTATGACTAACATAAATAAATTTTTAGCTCCAATCAACTTCCGGAGGACAACCCGGCAATTGCTTTAAACTGTGTTGTTCGGCTTGTAAATATACTATTTTTAATTCTGGTTTGATTATCTTTTCAACCACCGCTTGAGGTGTTAAATGGGCTTCGTAATAACGATACACCCCGGCCCTGAGCCTTATTTTTTCCGAATCAGGAAGTTTTAACGCGACCTCACAAACCTCTTTCAAATTTTCTAAACCTGTAAACGTCAGGCAATCTTGTTTATTTATTAAGGGTGGGCGAAACAGAGCCGCGTAATTTTCGTGTAAAACCGGTATCGCCCCCACGCTCATCGCTTCGACTATGCTATGGCAGAAAGGAACGATTATGCCGGGCAAACCCAACACGAAATCCATACGAGACAAGATAAACCGCCATTTTCCATGTGGGACTTTGCAACAATCTGTGTTACAGATAACCAATTGATGATCAAAAAACTCGGTTTCTAATTGATTTGTATCCGGGTTTCTAACCAAACTCAAACCCGATTGCAACAAATGGTCAAAAATCTCGATGCGGTTGGGCATTTTAAAGATGTCAGTTTTAGAAAAACGGGTGTAATGCTTGGCGTTGAAATTACCCGAGAAAAACAAAGTATTGCTTCTGTTATTAGTTTGGTATTCAATTTCGTCTGTTTTTAGATGATACTGCAACGGATGCATCCCGATTGGAAAATGATAGCTGTCACCAGAGCAGGTGTTGCTCAACAATTCTTTAAAATAATTGGTACTAAGTTGCAAGTCCGTGTCATCGCGTTCACTTATACTTAAAGCACGGAGTGGTTTTTTGTACGAAAAACGGGCTAAATTTTCAGAAAATATCATCGAGGCATACGCATCTTTTAGCACGTGCCTAACAAATGCCGGACAGGGCCTAAAATATATGCCGAAACTTTGTCGCGATAAAAATTTAACTAACAGGTACAGGTGCCTGGCACTATAATTATCATTTAGGTCAAAGTAAATTGACTTGGTACGCGTCTGGTAGAACGAGAAAGGACGTTTGAAATATTTTAGCAAATAGTACCACGGCCGAAACCGCTTTTTCAAATCCCGTATAAAATTGTCCATAGCACGCAAGGTTAAGGTTGGTCAGCCTACGTTTTGGCAGACGGTTTGACTAATTTTGGCTACTTGATTTTCAGTCAATTCATAAAATAAAGGCAAGCATAGTATCCGCCGTGCTATACTTTCGGAAACAGGCATGGGCTGGCTGGCAACATAGGGCAACGTGTTTAGTGACGGATAGAAATACCTTCGCGGATAGACCTGCTCTTTTTGCAAGGCATCAACCACTTTCAAAAGTATGCTTTCGGTTGGAAAAATAAGTGGGAAATAGGCGAAATTATATTTGGTTTCGGGACGGATGGTTTGAAATTGAAGGACTTGACATTTTTGTAATTCGGCAATGTAGGCTTGATAAAGTGTTTTCCTTTTGGCCAGGATAGCATCCACATACGGCAAAACAGCCAGTCCCATGGCGGCTTGAAGCTCGCTCATCTTGGCGTTGATGCCCAATCCATAAAAATCTAAAGAGCCGTTGTGACCGAAGTTGTGGCTGTAAAATAATTTGTGCAACAAGGTTTCGCCTTTACAAAACATGACTCCTCCTTCGCCAGTGTGAAACAACTTGGTGGCGTGAAAACTGCAAGTACTCACATCGCCATAATTAAAAACAGATTGTCCTTTGTAATTTACGCCAAAACTATGGGCTGCGTCATATATTACTTTTAAGTTGTGCTTTTGGGCAATGTTTTCAATGGCTTCCACATGACACGGATTGCCAAACACGTGAGTGGCTAAAATAGCGGTAGTTTTAGCGGTGATAGCGGCTTCAATTTTTGTTTCGTCGATGGTTAAATACTCGGGGTGTATATCCACAAAAACAGGCGTGCAACCTTCCCAAACAATACTCGAAGTAGTTGCCACATAACTAAATGGCGTGGTGATGATTTCACCGCCTTTTCCCAACAATTTTAAAGCGATTTGCAGGGGCAAGGTGCCGTTGGTGGTAGCTACGATGTTAACCACGCCCAAAAAATCTTTGAGTTTTTCTTCCAGTCGTTTTACCAAAACGCCGCGGTTGGTAATCCAGCCGGCATCCCAAGCTTCCTTTAAAATGGCTTGGTATTCATCTTGAGGAGGGAGGAAGGTTTTGGTGACGTTGATCATTTTACGTTTTTGAAATTTCTTTTTTTAACAATTCAATTCTTGTTTTCATTTGTATTTCATTAGCATACACTTCCATAAACTTTTGTCTTCCTTTTTTTGAAATTAAATATAATTTTTTGGGCTGTTCAATCAAAGCTATAATTTCTTTTTCAATAGAACTACTTTTGCTCTCGATAATAATTAAGTCTTCATTAGTAATAAATAAACTGTTTTGTTTAAGTTCGTCCGTGATTATTGAAACCACCCCATTTAAAGCAGCCTCTACCACTGTTCCTAGAGGAAAACCATCAAAAGATCCTTTACCTAAAATAAATGGTTTATTAGGAGATACCAACACATCCATATTTTTATAAATAATACTCAACTCTTCAAATTTTTGGTAACCATAAAATTGGATTTTATCTTTTATCAATGAAATATCAATATCATTTTCAGCAAAACCACCAATAATATGAAATCGAATAAAATCATATTTAGTAGCAATTTGATGTGCAAAATCGATAAAAACATCATAACCTTTATCTTCTCCTCTTGGAGTATATTTTGCAGCACAAAAACAAACGTCAAATGTTGGTTTGTTAACCAAATAACTTTTTTTATCATTTAGCTCCTTCTGTATGGAAATTTGAGGAACAACCCCACCAAAAATAAATTCGATATTTTCATCCTTGCAAAGATTTTTATTAATTAAATAATCTTTGGTGAATTTTTGAGTTACAATAACTTTTTTAAACATCGGAGAATTGAAAATTTTTTTTAATTTTTTCTCAATAATTTCATTATCAATTTGAAATCCACCTCCAGGGTATAAAGTAAAAATAAAAGGAATTTTATATTTTTCTAACCACTTTAAATTGTCATAAATATTACTAATAAAAACACAATAAAAAAGTTTTGCATTAATATTGATAAATCCCTTCCTTATTTTTAGTTTTTTAGAAAATGATTTGTTTACTTGGATTAAACTTTTAATATGGTTTTTGTGTTCTGATATGGGTGTATTAATTATTGGATAAGAAGACGGCCACATTATTATTTTAGATTTTGAAAATTCTGACAATAAAACTGTAAATTCTTCGTGTCTAAAACCAGAAACTGGATGCGGGTAAATATTATCATAAATTAATAGGTCAGCTTTTTTTATTCCTTTGTAAGGAATAAAATTTTCAAGATATAATATTCTCTTCCCAAAATAATAAATGCTTTTTATTTTTTTCTTAATAATTGGTAAATATATCATTCTGCAAATTTATCAATAAACACATTCTCCCATTTCAAATAAGGTCTTACAACACCACCCCAATAACCAAAATAATTACCTCTATGCGTTCCTTCTTCATCAACTTCTATTGCTACCACTTTGTCCAATTGCGTAATTATTTCATAATTATTTCCAACTAACAAAACAGTAAAAAAATATTTACCTTTATTCAATAAATCTTTTGGTATTTTACATACACTCTTATATTGACCCTTTCCCAATGGAATTCTCTTTAAATTTGGAGATGCTAATACGTAAACATCTTTATCGTCTAAAATTGAAACAGAGGCATTAATTGAATGATTGTCAATAAAATTGACATATTCGATCTCTAGTTCAATTTCTTTTTCAATAAAGAAAGTGTCACCTTGTGTATTAAATTTTATTGAAGTTATTTTTGCATTCGAATTTCCTGGGGCACTTTCAATTGCCCATTTAATATTTGTCACAGCATCCAAAGATTCAGCACTATATATATTCAAAACTTCATCAACACTTCCGTCCGCCTTAATTGTACCATTTTCCAATAACATCCCCCTTGTACATAACTGCTTCACCGCCGCCATATTATGGCTGACAAACAACACCGTTCGCCCATCGGTTTTGGAAATGTCTTGCATTTTCCCAATCGCCTTTTTCTGAAATTCGGCATCGCCCACGGCTAGTACTTCGTCCACCACCAAAATATCGGGTTCCAAATGTGCTGCCACGGCAAAACCGAGCCTTACGGTCATCCCCGAGCTGTAGCGTTTTACGGGTGTGTCTATGTAGCGTTCGCATCCCGAGAAAGCAATGATTTCGTCAAGCTTGGCGATAATTTCCTTTTTGGTCATGCCCAGAATGGCGCCGTTCATATAAATGTTTTCGCGCCCAGTGAGTTCGCCATGAAAACCCGTGCCTACTTCTAACAACGAAGCGATGCGCCCGCGCGTTCGAATCGTTCCGGTAGTCGGAGCGGTCACCCGCGAGAGCAGCTTGAGCAGCGTGCTTTTGCCCGCGCCGTTTTTGCCGATAATACCGAGCACTTCGCCCGGTTGTACTTCAAAATGAATGTCTTGCAACGCCCACACATAGTCCGAAGTCGCCTTGCTGCCGCGGTCGTTCACTTCGCCAATTTTCAGATACGGATCTTCTTTGCCACGCACCGTATGCCACCAACGGTTAAAGTCGTGAGCCAAACTGCCCGTCCCGACCGTGCCCAAACGGTATTGCTTAGAAATATTTTCGGCTTGCAGGATAATGCTCATAAATAGGTTATTCTTGAGTCCAAAAATAGTGTAATTCTTTTGGATGTGAAAGTAAAGATTTTGCCGCTTCTCGATACTTTTTAAATTTGCTCCGCTAATTCAAAAAACTCGAAGTGACTTCTCGATACTTTTTAATCTGCGATACAGATTTAAAAAACTCGAAGTGACAATAGGTACAGATATAAAATGTCAGGCCGAGTGATTCCGATGAGGTACGAATCGGAATTGTATCGAGGCCTCTGAAGCGGTAACCTTTACTTTTGTTCAACCAAAAGGTCATTGAGCGCGTACTCAATATTGTTGAATTGAAATTGATAGGATGATTTAAGCAGTTTTTTACAACTCACTTTTTGGCTCGACAAAACCAACGTACTCCTTTCTCCCAATAATATTTTCATCACAAATTCCGGGATGTTTGGCAACCAAAGAGGTTTTCTCAGAACCCTGGCAATTGCTTTGGTGAGTTGTTTGTTAGTAACCGGATTGGGTGCAACGGCATTGTAAATCCCTTCTCTTTTTTCGGTCAATATTTTTAAAAATATGCTGGTTAAATCACTGATGTGTATCCAAGAAACCCATTGCTTTCCTGAGCCAATAGATGCGCCAACGCCCATTTTGACAGGTTTTGAAATGGCATCTAGTGCGCCGCCGTTGTTAGCCAGCACCAAACCAATTCTGATTTTAGCAACATTGATTCCTAAGGATGTGAAATGATTAACGCCTGATTCCCATTCTTCCACAACTTCCCCCAAAAAAGTATTGTCAACACCTTCAAATTTCTCATCATATAGCTTATCAAAGTCACTTGGATAGATGCTTATTCCCGAAGCAGAGATGAAGTTTTTAACGGTATGACCGGGATGATTTTTTAACAAATTGTACAGCAACTGGGCAGACAACATCCTGCTTTGAAGGATTTCTTCTTTGTAGGCTGGTGTCCATTTTTTAGAAACAGTTGCACCGGCTAAGTGGATGATGGCATCAACACCTTCTAAACTACATGAATCGACAACGCCTTCCTTCGGATTCCAATAAAACCCGTTATAGGTATCTGTATCCACAATTTTGTCTCTGGAAGTGGTCAGATAGTTGATTTCAATGTCATTTGTCAGTAAAGTTCTCACCAATTCTTTTCCAATCAATCCGGTAGCGCCCGTAATCAATACTTTCATTTTCTCATTCATTTTGTGCAAAAGTACAGCTTAGTTAACGGATTGTTGATAAATTTGTATTAGCCTTAACAAAAAAGCTACAACACTTTGGTGGCACGCAACATTTCTCTTTTCCCGGGCGGGCCGGACAATCGTTCGGCATGAAAACCCGCTTCGAGCATTGCGCGGCGTACGCTTCCTTTGGCGGCGTAAGTCACTAAAACTCCCCGATTTTTTAAGGCAAAATACATTTTTTTAAACATGGTGGCCGTCCAAAGTTCGGCTTGCACGTTCGCACCAAACGCGTCAAAATAGATTAAATCGAATTTGGCTGAATCTGTAATTTCTTCAAACCGATGCAACCTTTTCCTAAGTGTAAAATGGCTACCCAATACGTGGCTTTCATCCCAAGAGACATCATGCATTTTCAGAAAAACATCTTCAGAAAACCCGGCTTTCAGTTCGGAAACATAGTTTAACTGTTCGGCTTCCGCCTTAGAGATCGGATAGGCTTCAACGCCTTCAAAGCCGATTTTCAAGTTCAGTTTTTTGGTTTCGAGATAAGTTATAAAGGCATTCAAGCCTGTCCCAAAGCCAATTTCAAGAATACAAATTTCCTTTTTTGCCGGATTTGCTTTCATCCAATGTTCCAAACCGTTTCGGATAAAAACATGATAAGACTCTTGGATGGCTCCGAATTGGGAATGATAATTTTCGTTCCAATCTGTGATTCGGATACTCGAAGACCCATCGGCAGTGGTTATGATTTCTCTTTTCATCGGACGTATATCTGATTTTTTATTTGAATTTATGCAACATTTTCCATAAAAATGTATAATTATATCGTAAAGTTTTTATTTTTTCTCAATTTTATAAAAACACAAACGACTGATTTTAAGAAATACTTACCTTTGTACAATAAATCATCCCATCATGCAACCTATTGTTTCAGATTCAATTTCTATAACTAAAATACAAACTTCCAAACGTTCTAAAGTCGATTTTGACAACTTGGTCTTTGGTCAGGTTTTTACCGATCACATGTTTGAATGTGATTTTGTGGACGGACAATGGCAAGCACCCAAAATTGTTCCCTACGGACCGATAAGTTTAGATCCTTCAGCCAAAGTGTTTCACTATGGCCAAGCCATCTTTGAAGGCATGAAAGCATTTAGGGACGACAAGGATAAGATTTGGCTATTCCGCCCCGACCAAAACATCCAACGATTCAACAAATCTGCCTTGCGCATGTCGATTCCCGAGTTTCCGGAAGCACTCTTTTTGGAAGCGTTGTCGGCTTTGGTTCGGCTGGATGCTGCTTGGGTTCCGAAAGGAATAGGCAGTTCACTCTACATCCGCCCATTCGCCATTGCAACCGAAGAAGGTGTTTCTGCCTCACCCTCCAAAAAATATAAGTTTATGATTTTGCTCTCCCCGGCACAATCTTACTATTCCGGAAAAGTACGGGTACAAATCATGGAAAAATATTCGCGGGCTGCCAACGGTGGCGTAGGTTATGCCAAAACCGCAGGAAACTACGCGGCACAATTCTATCCGACTGCTTTAGCCAACCAAGAAGGCTTCCAACAGGTTATCTGGACAGATGCCGACAAACACGAGTTTTTGGAAGAAGCTGGCACCATGAACTTGTTTTTTCGAATCAATGACACGCTGATAACCGCACCGACCGGCGACAGAATCTTAGATGGTGTCACCCGCAAAAGCATTTTGACTTTGGCGATAGACCACCACATTGCCACAGAAGAAAGACCCATCACAGTGACTGAACTTTTGGTTGCTCAACAAGAGGGATCACTAAAAGAAATTTTCGGAGCCGGAACGGCTGCTATCGTAAGCCCGGTTTATGAATTTGGCTTTCAAGGAAAAGTATATGCACTTCCCGAATCGGAAGACACCTTCGCGCTGAAATTCAAAAAATATTTGAATGATATTCAGTACAACCTCGCGCCCGATTTACATCAATGGCGATATGAAGTGAAATAACTTTAAACTACCAAAAACTGCCTCACAAGGGCAGTTTTTTTGTTTAATCTTTCTCTTACCGATTTTTATCATGGTTTTTATTTCATAATTTAAACTTATTTTTCTCTTGAAATTTAATAAGAAAATAATATTTTTATTTAATCTAAATAAATTTGCAATTTATCTTTTCATTTATACATTTGCAGTATAATTTTATTTATACTAAATCTTAATTAATATTATAATGAAAAAAAATATAACTATCCTTTTCCTATCTGTTTCTTTTTTGAACTACGCACAAACAAAAAAAGACTCTATCCAATTTGATGCGCAGAAGCAACAGAATGCAGCACAACGCATCCTCTCCGGAAACTTTGCCAGCCAAGTCACCATCAGTGGATACGGCGAAATTAACTACAACCAACCCGAGGGCAAAAATGGCGAACTCAACGTAACCCGCATGGTTTTACTGGTCGGTTACAATTTTGACGAACGCACCCAATTTGTCTCCGAAATCGAATACGAAGACACAGGGGACGAAATTTCCATTGAACAAGCCTTTTTGAATTACAACGTGGCAAACAACATCAGCCTGCGAGGTGGCTTGATGATTGTGCCGATGGGCATCATCAATGAATATCACGAGCCAACCACTTTCAACGGTGTAAACAGGCCGCTCGTTGACAGATTTATTGTGCCGTCAACCTGGCGCGAAATCGGCGCGGGCGTAACCGGGCGATTCAACAATTTGTCGCTTGGCTATCAAGCCTATATTTTTAATGGTTTCCGCTCGGTTGACAAAGACACCATCGGTTTCCTCAACGGAGCCAACGGGCTCAGGGGAGGCCGTCAAAAAGGTATTAAATCAACCATCGACAACCCGAATTTGTCGCTCAAATTTGATTATTACGGCATCCCCGGACTCAGGCTCGGGCTCTCCAGCTATTTTGGACGCACGCAAGCCGATGACGAAATTGAAGATTTGGACGGTGCCGATGTGGGCATCTCCATGGTGGGTTTTGATGCGCGATACACCAAAGATCGCTTTGCGGCAAGAGGTGAATTTATATACACTTCGTTGACCGACACCGAAGAATACAACACCCTTACCGGAAATGATTTGGGAAGCGCCATGTTGGGTTGGTACACAGAAGCTTCTTACAATCTGTTACCCATGGACAAACGTCAAAAACTATTTGCTTTTGCCCGCTATTCCGAATACAATACACAACTACAAACAGATGGTTCGCTGGCTAAAAATCCCGCCTTCGACCGAAACGATTTAACGTTCGGCTTGTCCTATCACATCGCACAAGGTGTTGTTGTCAAAGGCGATTACCAAATATTTGACAATGATGTTGACAACAGCGACTCCACCAAACAACTCAATTTTGGCCTCGGATTTTGGTTTTAGTTTGTTAATGCATTGGCGGCCGTTTAAAACGACTGCCAATGTTTTTTAAATTTTGATTACTTGAATTCTTATTTTTGCAGCATGAACAGAAAAATTGTGTGGATTGTGTTTTTGGGTTGTGCGGCGTTGCTCAATCTCTCTTTCGAGATTGCAGGCACTTTGCCCAAACGGGTTTACAAAGAACTGTCTAAGGTCTTTGAAACCGAACAATTTGATTTGCAACCAATCAAAATAGAGTCAGGGCTGAATGCGCAATTGCCCCAGAAAATTACCGGAGAAAATTTATACCAAATCTCCATCCAAAAACAAACGGTTGGATACGCTTTTTTTGATCAAGCGATGAGCAAAACGGCTCAATTTGATTACCTAGTTATTTTCAATAAAGATTTATCGGTGCGCCAAACCAAGGTATTAGCCTATCGGGAAGAATACGGCGGAGAAATAGGAAGCAGGCGATGGCTGAGCCAATTTGACGGAAAATCAGGTGATGAAACTTTGGCGTATCAAAAAAACATTGATGCCATCTCAGGTGCCACCATCTCGGCTCGTTCGATGACTATTGCAATGAACAATCTTTTAAAAACAATTAACACACTCAAACAAAAACACATTTTCGATGAACTATAATGGACTGCTTCTGACGCTCCCCAAGGAAATCAAACTGTTTTTAGCCATTTTTATCTTCGTGTTGAGCATCGGTTTCTACACCGGTTTATTTTTTGTCAAACAAACCGGTTCACATCAGCCACAGGGTGTCGAGCAAACCTATTTAGGCAATGAAGACAAGCCGGATGCCGAAGTGATGAAATTTAAGAAAAGTGAACGCGAAATGCTCACCATCGTGCATACACACATACTTTCGATGTCGATGATTTTCTTTTTGGCAGGCTCGGTTTTGCTGTTTGCCAAATTGAATAAACGGTTAAAATTTTTCTTAATCCTAGAGCCATTTTTCTCTACTTTACTCACTTTCGGAGGGCTCTATTTGTTGTGGAACGGCATTCTTTGGATGAAATATGTCGTCATTTTTTCGGGCACCTTGATGACGTTGACCTACACCGTTTCAATTGGTATCATTTTGACTCAACTTTATGCAAAAAAAAAACTAACAATTCATTTTGATAAATTCCCAACACATTTGCCCGCTTTGTTTGTCTGAATCTATTTCAGCAGAGACAATCGGGCCATTGAAACAACCTGTTTTTCAATGCGGAAAATGTCGATTAGCCTATACAAGCCGGGATTTTTACCCTGATTTGGATTCGGAACGCCAACGATACGCCAAACACAACAACAAGCCGGAAGACGAACGATACCGAACTTTTCTGAACAAAGCAGTTTTGCCGACTTTGCCTTATTTGACATCAGGCATGAAAGCGCTCGATTACGGTTGTGGCCCCGGGCCAACCATCCAATTTTTACTTGAAGAAAGCTGTATTTCCTGCATAAATTATGATCCGATTTTCTATCCCGATATTCCACAAACTATTTTTGATGTTATTTTTACCACCGAATGTGTCGAGCATTTTCACCAACCGGCAATAGATTTTCAAAAAATATGCAACATGCTCAAAACCAATGGTATTTTGACTATCATGACACATCCCTATCAAAAATTAGAAGAATTCCCAAATTGGTATTACGCCAAAGATCCGACACATGTTGTTTTCTACCACTCAAAAACATTTGCGTTCATAGAAAGGGCATTTGGTTTAAGAATATTAGCTAACCCCGAAGAACGCGTTTATATTTTCAGTAAAACAAGTTGATTTATTCCCAATTTGAAAACACAAAGTTTTCATTTGGCACGAAACAAATAGTTTTGTTGACACAGTAAAAATTTATATATTTGCGGTCGTAAAAATAGAATATGAGGAGGGGACATCAAAGTCCCCTCTTTTTATAAAAAATGTTAGCAAAAAGAGTTAAAGTTTTATTGGACGATTTTTTTGAAGAAAATCCTTCTTTGTTCCTGATAGATTTACAAGTATCTGAAGCAGGTCAAATTGTGGTCATCATGGATGGAGATGAAGGAGTTACCGTTCAAGACTGTGTCAACGCCAGCAGAAAAGTAGAACACAACCTAGATCCGGAAGAGGATTTTTCGATAGAGGTTACTTCGGCGGGCGTTTCCTCTCCATTGGTCAACATTCGGCAATACAGAAAAAACATCGGTAGAGAAATAGCGGTTTTTATGGCAAGCGGAAGCAAAAATTCAGGTCAACTGATTCAAGTTCAAGAAGAAGAAATTGTACTTTTGCAAAAAGTGCGCGAGCCCAAACCAATCGGTAAAGGAAAAATTACCGTTGAAAAAAAAATCACAATACCATTTACAGAAATAAATAAAACAATCGTTACGCTTAAATTTAATTAGTTCAAAAGCACATGGAAAATATAGCGCTGATAGAGTCTTTTTCTGAGTTCAAAGACGATAAACTCATAGACCGGGTTACCCTGATGGCCATTTTGGAAGATGTATTCAGAAATGCGTTGAAGAAAAAATTTGGTTCTGATGACAATTTTGACATCATCATCAATCCGGACAAAGGAGATTTGGAGATTTGGAGAAACCGAATCGTAGTCCCCGACGGGGCAGTCGAAGACCCCAATCAAGAAATCGCTTTGACCGATGCACGCAAAATAGAACCCGACTTCGAAGTTGGTGAAGACGTTTCGGAAGAAGTGAAAATCATCGATTTGGGCAGACGTTCCATCTTATCATTACGTCAAAATCTGATTGCAAAAATCCACGAACACGACAACACCAACACACTCAAGCAGTTTAAAGATTTAGTTGGTGAAATATACACAGCCGAAGTACATCACATCCGGCACAGAGTGGCAATCTTATTGGATGATGACGGAAACGAAATCGTCTTGCCGAAAGAAAAACAAATACCCTCCGATTTTTTCAGGAAAGGCGACAACGTTCGTGGAATCATCGAATCGGTCGAACTAAAGGGAAACAAACCCTCTATCGTAATGTCAAGAACCTCTCCTTTGTTTTTGGAAAAACTATTTGAACAAGAAATTCCAGAAGTTTTTGATGGTTTGATTACCGTAAAAAAAGTAGTCCGCATACCAGGGGAAAAAGCCAAAGTAGCTGTTGACTCTTATGACGACCGCGTAGATCCGGTTGGCGCATGTGTAGGAATGAAAGGCTCAAGAATTCATGGCATTGTCCGCGAATTGGGCAATGAAAATATCGATGTAATCAATTACACCACCAACAGCCAACTGTTCATCACTCGCGCACTTAGTCCAGCAAAAGTGACTTCTGTGAAGTTAAATGAAGAGAAAAAACGAGCCGAGGTTGTCCTTCGCCCTGAAGAGGTCTCCAAAGCAATCGGAAAAGGCGGACATAACATCCGCTTGGCAGGAATGCTCACGGGATATGAAATCGATGTGTATCGGGAAGGTGCAGACGAAGACGTTGAATTGACAGAATTTACAGACGAAATCGACTCTTGGATTATTGAAGAATTCAAAAAAGTAGGGTTGGATACTGCTAAAAGCATACTCGAACGAGATGTGGACGACTTGGTAAAAAGAACTGATCTCGAAGAAGAAACCGTAAAAGAAGTCATCCGAATCCTGAGAGAAGAATTTGAAGAATAAATTTTATAAAATCCCATTTTGGGTTGTCCGAGAAAAATAGCATTTTAAATTATGACTGGAGAAAGTACAGTACGATTAAACAAAGTTTTAAGAGAGTTAAACATTTCATTGGAAAGAGCCGTCGAGTTTCTCGGTAGCAAAGGCCATGAAGTGGAGGCTAGGCCTACCACTAAAATCAGCGATGAGGTGTATGAATTGCTCTTGGACGAATTTCAAACGGACAGAAAAAGAAAGGAAGCTTCCCAAGAGATAAATGAAGAAAAAAGAAAAGAAAAAGAAGCAATCCGCGTTCAACAAGAGCAAGAAGAGGCAAAAAGACTCGCCAGAGAAAATGAAGAAGTCATTCGGGGGAAATCCCATTTAGCAGGCACCAAAACCATCGGAAAAATCGATTTAGACAATCTGAACCGCAGAAAAGAACAACCCACTAAGGAGCAACTCGTTAAGGAGCAACCCGTTAAGGAACAACCTGCAAAGGAACAATCCCTTGAAAAACCAAAAACAGTTGAACAAACGGTAAAACCAGAACCGGAAGTTCCTAAAGTAGAAGCAAATCTAGAAGAAACAAAAAAAGAAGAGGTCAAAGAAACCACGGTCGAAAAGCCAAAGGAAATTGCCCCGAAAGCCGAATCGGATGAACCTAAAATAGAAATTAAAAAGAAAGTTCTGACTTTAGCCGAAGAACCCACCGAAGAATCCGACACGCTCAAGACAAATTACACCAAACTGTCCGGCCCGAAGATACTCGAAAAAACCATTGACCTTTCTCAGTTCAACAGGCCCAAAAAGAAAAAAGAAGACCCGGTTGCTCCCGCGGGTGGAAATGCTGCATCAAGTTCTTCTGATAGAAACAGAAAACGCCGAAGAAAAAGAATCAATAAAGATGGAACAACTGCTCCATCAGGTGCAAATACAGGCGGTTCGGCAGCTCCAGTGTTGCATAAAAAAGGGGCAAAACCAATCGCCAAAGAAGAGCCGAGCGAAGAAGACGTTCAACGACAAGTGCGTGAAACGTTGGAAAAACTCCAAGGCAAAACCAATAAATCGAAAGCTGCCAAATACAGACGAGATAAAAGAGACATTCACCGCTCGAAAACCCAGGACGAGCAACTACAACAAGAACTCGACAACAAAATACTCAAAGTCACCGAATTCATTACTGTTGGCGAAATGGCTACCATGATGGATACGCCCATTAACCAAGTAATTTCTGCCTGTATGTCACTCGGTCTGATGGTTACCATGAACCAGCGATTAGATGCAGAAACGCTCTCCATTTTGGCAGACGAATTTGGTTATGAAATCGAGTTTACTACCACCGATATTGAAGATTCGCATTCAGATGTAGAAGAAAACCCAGAAAATTTAGCCAAAAGAGCACCCATCGTTACCGTCATGGGACACGTTGACCACGGTAAAACCTCCTTGCTCGATTATATCCGCAGTGAAAATGTAATTGCCGGAGAATCAGGAGGAATCACCCAACACATCGGTGCTTATTCCGTTCAACTCGACAACGGCGAAAAAATAACTTTTCTAGATACACCGGGCCACGAAGCTTTTACCGCCATGCGAGCCCGCGGAGCAAAAGTCACCGACATTGCCATCATCGTGGTCGCAGCCGATGACGATGTGATGCCACAAACCAAAGAAGCCATCAGCCATGCACAAGCAGCCGGTGTGCCTTTGATTTTTGCCATTAACAAAATAGACAAACCCAACGCCAATCCGGAAAAAATCAAAGAGAAATTGGCAGGGATGAATTTACTCGTAGAAGATTGGGGCGGTAAAATCCAATCACACGACATTTCGGCAAAAACCGGATTGGGCGTAGCCGAACTGCTTGAAAAAATACTTTTAGAGGCTGAAATTCTCGAACTGAAAGCCAATCCGAATCGAATGGCAACAGGTACGGTCGTAGAAGCCTTGTTAGACAAAGGGCGCGGTTATGTTTCCACCATTTTGGTACAAAACGGAACGCTCAAAATTGGAGATTTCGTTTTGGCAGGTATGCACAGCGGTAAAGTAAAAGCCATGTTCGACGAACGCGGCCGAGCCGTTAAAGAAGCAGGACCATCGTCGCCAATTTCAATCCTCGGATTGGACGGCGCACCACAAGCAGGTGACAAATTTAACGTCTATGAAGACGAAAAAGAAGCTAAACAAATCGCTTCCAAAAGAACGCAATTATACCGTGAGCAGTCTGTTCGCACACAACGCCACATCACGTTGGACGAAATCGGGCGACGCATCGCTTTGGGTCAGTTCAAAGAGCTCAACATCATCCTCAAAGGCGATGTGGACGGCTCGGTAGAAGCCTTGACCGAATCGTTCCAAAAACTGACCACGGAAGAAATTCAAGTCAACATCATCCACAAAGGGGTCGGTGCTATCACCGAATCGGATGTACTGTTGGCTTCGGCTTCCGATGCCATCATCATCGGATTCAACGTCCGTCCGTCCGGAAACGCGCGTCAATTGGCGGAAAAAGAGGAAATCGATATCCGGAATTACGCCATCATTTACGATGCCATCAACGACTTGAAAGACGCGATGGAAGGCATGTTATCACCGGAAATGAAAGAAGAAATCACCGGAAATGCCGAAATCCGTGAGGTATTCAAAATATCAAAAGTTGGAACGATAGCAGGCTGTATGGTTACGGACGGAAAGATAATGAGAAACTCAAAAATCCGAATTATCAGGGAAGGCGTGGTTGTCTTTACAGGCGAACTTGCTACTTTGAAACGATTTAAAGACGATGCCAAAGAAGTCACCAAAGGCTACGATTGCGGTATTCAAATCAAAAATTACAACGACATCGAAATCGGCGATATCATCGAAGGATACCAAGAAGTGGAAGTCAAAAAGAAATTGAAATAGACTTGTAAGAAATATTCTCTAATTTTAAAAGGTTAAAAACAGTCAAATGTTTTTAACCTTTTTTGTTTCGTCAATCGTCAAAACTTTATTGGGTAATACCCTATCGGAAAATAAAAATGTTTAAAACCATTCCCAAGTATCAAATTCAATCAATAGCCCAAGGTTTAAACCTTGGGCTATGAAGATAAATTACATTTTGAAACTGTTTTAACGGTTTAACCTGTTGATTTTCAATATTAAAATACATAATACCATTACCAAAGACGAATTCGTTACAGATAGTTCGCATAACAAATCTGAAAACTAAATGTTTTTTCTATTTTTGTTAAATACTATCGACAAGCAAAATATCAATAAATATTGATTCGGCTTTCTGAGTTTATAAAATCCGTGGCGTTTCACCAAAAATAATTTCAAAATATGAAAAATCTATTCACCTTAATTTTCGTTTTTTTTAGTTTAACCGGGTTTACGCAAAACCAAAACTTTGCCATCGCCATCCACGGCGGGGCCGGGACTATCCTCCCCGAAAACATGAGTCCGGAAATGGAAAAAGCTTATAGCGCCAAACTCGAAGAAGCCATCCGGGCAGGTTATGAAATTTTGAAAAATGGTGGCAGCAGTTTAGATGCCGTTCAAAAAACCATAAACATATTGGAAGATTCTCCGTTATTCAACGCCGGGAAAGGCGCTGTTTTCACCCATGATGGCGAAAACGAAATGGACGCGGCCATCATGGATGGGAATACGTTGGGAGCAGGAGCAATCGCGGGGGTGAAAACCGTAAAAAACCCGATATCGCTCGCCCGGAAGGTCATGGAAGCTTCGCCGCATGTGATGCTTTCAGGAAAAGGAGCCGAACAATTTGCCAAAGAGCAAAACATCGAATTGGTTGATCCTTCCTATTTCTTCACCGAAAACCGAATGAATTCGCTCAAGAAGGCGAAAGAAGAAGAAAAAGACCAGGGCTATAGTCCCACACCCGATTTCAAATTCGGCACGGTCGGCTGTGTGGCGTTGGATCAAAACGGAAACTTGGCTGCCGGTACTTCGACAGGTGGCATGACCAACAAAAAATGGAACCGCATTGGTGATGCGCCTATTATCGGTGCGGGTACTTATGCCAACAATCTTACTTGCGCCGTTTCGGGGACGGGTTGGGGGGAATATTTCATCCGGGCAACTGTTGCCCATGACATTTCTGCACTGATGGAATATAAAGGGCTCAGCGCGCAAGATGCAGCCGAAGAAGTCATCTACAACAAAATGGCTAAATTGGGCGGGGACGGTGGCGTTATCGTGTTGGACAAAGATGGAAACATCGCTTTCGTGTTTAATACAAAAGGAATGTATCGGGCTTCTATCGACAAAACCGGTAAACTTTCGGTGGCAATCTATGAGAAATAGGGTGCTCCCCTACTCAATCACCACATTTTGATAAGCTCCCATATCCGGCGAAGCAATCCGGTTAACTCCCAACAAATCGAACGGAACACGAAGCGCTCCGGCCATGCTCGCTTGTCCTTTGGCTGCCGAGGCATCCGTGATTTTGAGATTGTTGTTTTCGGCATCGATAAAAAACGGATCGCCGTTGAGAACCACATTTTCATACAAATCGGTGTTGCTGAAATCCAACAACGGATTTTGTGCTGTGGCACTTCCTGTATTTTCAAACCGGATAAGGCAGTTTTTGAATAAAAAATTAAATGTCGCCTGAGGCGAGTTGTCAATCCCCAATTCGTTGGATGCATTCCCGAAAATAATACAATTCTCAAAAATCGCTTCCTCTAAATCATTGGTAATCGTACTGCCATCTGCTAAACTAAAAGTATTGCTCATGACTACCGTTGGAAATTGACGAAAACCTCTTGAGAAAAAATTTGCAAATGTCGCGTGAGTGAATTGATACTTACCTCCAAATGAAAGAAACAAAGACACTTGTCCCGAATTATTGACCACCAAGTTTTCTCCTTCAATGTAACTCCCTCTGCCTAAAAGTCCCACGGAAGCACTGTTGTAAATCTGCGTATTTGTAATTTTTAAAGTTGGCGCACTCCGGTCGCTGATAGAATCCACCAAAACCCCAACCGTAGCGTTTTTGATGGTAGCATGATTGATTTGATGGTCTTTGCTTCCGGCTGTTAACCAAATGGTACTCCACTGCCCTGCATCGTTGGCAAAATCAGCCTGTAAGCGATCTCCCTGAAAAATGACTTCATTTTCCATCGCATCCGTATCGCTGGGTTGACCGTTGACCAAAAACGTGCTTCCGTTGGCGGCAATCAGTCCTGAATTGGCGTGAAAGTGGACACGCGCACCCGCATCTATGATGAGCGTTTTTCCGGTTGGAATTGCTACGAAACCGTAGATTACATAGGGTTTTTCGTTGGTGAAATGCAGTTCGCTGTCTTCCAGAAAAAACCCTTCCACTCGTGTTTCGTTTCCTTCATCGTCCAAACCCAATAACAAGGTTTCTTTGGTGCCATCATCAAAAGTTTGCGGAAAAAGGAAAACAGCATCTTTGACTAAAGTGACCAAAGTTACTTTTTGCTCGTTTGCACCACTGTCAAACAGGATTTCATCTGTCGAAAGAAATTCCAATGACGAAGCTACCAATTGATTGATATCCAAAGTAGTTTCTATAAAAATAAAAAGGCTGTCGCGTTCGCGTATTTCCACGTCTTGAAATGATTTTCCGGCATCGCCGCCTACATTGAGCCGATAAGGTGACGATTCTCCGCCGGCAAGACGAATGGACGGAATACGGATGTCTGAGCCACTCCGATTAAAAACTTTCAACCGAAAAGTGGCTGAACCAATGTTGGTAAAAACCGTATCTAAATAAATGGTGTCTTTGCTGAATTCTAATCTGCCGCTGCTTAATGTCGTATCAAAATCCCTGCGGCAACTGCCCAAAAATATCAGTATGATTACTAAAATTGAAGAATAGGTCGATTTGATCATAATGAATCTAATTTTTGGTAAAAATAGCAATTTTGAACAAAGGATTTTATATTTACCTGTTGAATAAATATTCACGGCTTGGATTGAAAATATGGATTTAGGACTAGCCGGATAATCATAAAAATACCATTCGTATCCGATATATAATAAATCAAATGTTTTATCCCCTGCAATCACATGTACTTTGAAATATACTTTATAGAAAGCGTATCCCTTCTCTATGACGAAATTTTCTACTGATATTTGTCCCGATGTGACTAAAGACAACTTTCTCAAGGACAGAATATTGGTGGGGACGCAATCTATTTTGGCTAAAGCCAAGACATTCGCGAACTGTTCAGGTTGGCTAAAGCCAATCCCAATTCATCAATTGCATCCCGCTTTAGCGGGATGACAGCTACAACAACCCAAAAAGGCTTTAGCCAAATAAAAGATAAGTGGGTAGGGGTTGTTTTAAAAATCCGTTGATAATTTTATCTATGTTGAAAATAAAAAATTATACACAAATATGGTTATTCTGTGATGTCATTCTCTGCCAATTGTTTATATCGGCCAATAATATAAAAATACCTAATGTTGGCTCAGGCTATTCTAATTCCGTATCTTTAAATGCATTTTTAGAGACTTTACATCATGGCTCAACTCATCAGGATTTATAAGGAAAACATTGACCCACGTGCCATTAAAAAAGTATTGGACGTGTTGCGAGGCGGAGGTTTGGTCATCTACCCGACCGACACGGTTTACGGATTGGGTTGTGACATTACCAATACTAAAGCACTTGAAAAATTAGCCCGCATCAAAGGAGTAAAATTAGATAAAGCCAACTTTTCATTCGTGTGTTCAGACCTGAGCAATCTCTCTGATTATGTGATGCAAATAGACACACGAACCTTTAAAATACTAAAAAGAGCATTGCCAGGTCCTTATACATTTATCTTGCCGGGCAGTAGTAATTTACCCAAAGTTTTCAAAAAGAAAAAAACGGTCGGGATTCGGATTCCGGACAACGAAATAGCCATCGAACTCGTCCGGCAGTTGGGCAATCCTATCGTATCAACTTCCATTCACGATGAGGATGAAGTATTGGAATACACCACCGACCCCGAATTGATTTTCGAAAAATGGCAATACTTAGTCGATGTGGTCATCGATGGCGGTTATGGCGAAAATGTGGCCTCTACGGTTATCGACTTGAGCGGACCGGAGCCGATAGTACTTCGTGAAGGCATGGGAAACATCAGTATTATCTAATTTTTTTTCAAAAATTTAATCTTCCTATTTGTTTTATAAGATTGACTACTTTTGCTTTTTGTATAAAACAACCCAATGGCTTACCAACTTACCGTCATAGTTCCTATTTACAACGAAGAAGAAAATCTGTATCGATTGGAAAAAGAATTAGGTGCCTTTTTGAAAGAGAGCATCATTCCCGCGAAAATTTTGTTGGTAAATGACGGTTCAAAAGACGACAGCCAGTCGTTTATCGAGCAAATTTGTGGCAGGCAAAAGGATTTTTACTACATTTCTTTTGAAAAAAATTGTGGGCTTAGTGCTGCCATCAAGGCTGGTTTTGATTATGCAGACACTGAATGGGTGGGCTATATCGATGCCGATTTGCAGACTACCCCAGAAGATTTTAACCGCTTGTTGGAATACCGAAACAAATACGAATTAGTGACCGGTGTACGCACCGAACGAAAAGACTCATTCGTCAAAAACATGTCATCGCTCATTGCCAACGGCATTCGGAGAACTTTCACCCACGATGGCATGGACGACACCGGATGCCCACTGAAAATCATCCGAACCGATGTGGCAAAACGCATTCCTATGTTTAAAGGGCTTCACCGTTTTTTACCGGCAATGGTTTTGTTGCAACAAGGCAAGATTATTCAAATTCCAGTGCGGCACTTTCCGAGAATGGCTGGCTTGGCGAAGTTCGGATTGTGGAATCGGCTGATTAGCCCTTTGATGGATTGTTTTGCTTATCTGTGGATGAAAAAAAGATACATTAATTATCGGGTTAGAAAATCCAAATGAAACTATGTTTCAATTTGAAAATTAGAAAATGCGATGATTTGATAATTTTATATTGTGGTGGCTGTACCTCGAAACAAAGAAACTAGAAACTTTAAATTTTTAAACCTGAAACCTGAAATTTTAGAATATCCTATGAAGCATTGGCTTATACTTTCTTTGGGATTTTTGGCGCAAGGATTATTTACCTCGCGGATGTTGGCACAGTGGATATTGTCTGAAAAAAGCCGGAAAGTGGTCACGCCGGCCTTGTTCTGGCAGTTGAGTTTTGTCGCTTCATTTTTGTTGTTTTTGTACGGCTGGCTTCGGTTGGATTTTTCGATCATGTTTGGGCAAATCCTGACCTATTTTATTTACATCCGCAATATGCAATTGCAAGGTGATTGGAAAAAACTCTTCCGACCAGTTCGTTATTTGCTCTATGTTTTTCCATTTTTGATTTTTGTTTATTCTTATAACAACGGGGCTGACGACCGCATTTTGTTATTTAAAAATGACTCGATGCCACGATGGTTGTTGCTCTTTGGCATAGTGGCACAATTTGTATTTATTTTGCGGTTTGTCCATCAATGGTTTTATTCCGAAAAAAGAAAAAAATCAATTTTGCCTTTCGGTTTTTGGATTCTTAGCCTGATTGGCTCTTCGTTGATTTTTGTGTATGCAATTATTCGGATGGACTACGTTTTGCTGGTTGGAAATTCTGTAGGAATCTTAACCTATACTAGAAATATCTATTTGCATTTTGTAGATTTGAAAACACAAACTGCGAAGAATTAAGGATGGAAGAAAAAATTCTCAAATACGATAAATTAGTTATTTTTTTGGTTTGGGCGGGGATTTTTTTGCCACACTTGGCCACGTTACCGGTTAACATCATGGAAGCGCGCAATTTTATCACGGCGCGCGAAATGTTGTTAGACGGAAATTGGTTTTTGACGACGATGAATGGTTTGCCACGTTATGAAAAACCGCCGCTTCCTACCTGGTTGACTGCTTTTTCTGCCATGATTTTTGGCTTGAAAAACATCGCTGCACTCCGTTTCCCATCAGCCTTGATGGCACTCTTACTGATTTTTTTTACGCGCCATTTGTCTTTGCATTTAAGCCAAAGCAAACGTTTTGCCCTGCATGCTTCTTTGATTGTTGCTACTTCTTTTTACGTGGTTTACGCCGGGCGCGACGGCAGTTGGGATGTTTATGCACACGCTTTTATGATAGGCGGGATTTTGTACCTCAACAAATTTTTATCGGCGGATGAAAAACTGTATCAAAGTGCCTTATTTTCAGGTGTTTTTATTGGCTTGTCTTTTATGAGTAAAGGACCGGTTTCTCATTTTGCCTTACTGCTGCCTTTTTTGATGGCTTATGGCGTGGTTTTTCGGTTTCAATCTTTAAAAAAGAAGTTGATTCCGCTGGTTTTGTTGTTAATTTCCGCACTAATTATAAGTGCTTGGTGGCCGTTGTACGTCTATCTGTTTGACCGTTCTGCTGCTGAAACCATCGCCCAAATAGAAGGCAACGCTTGGGTGAATAACAGTGTCAAATCAATTTTTTATTATTGGAGCTTTTTTACGCAATCCGGTATTTGGGCAATTCCTGCATTTATCAGTTTGGTTTACCCGTATTTGAAAACCAAAGTTTCTAATCCGAAAGTCTACCGATTCACATTTTTATGGACGCTTTTTGCTGTTTTGCTGTTGTCGCTCATACCTGAAAAAAAAGCACGATATCTTTTTCCGGTGCTGATTCCGCTGGCTATGAATCTGTCTTTTTATATCGAATACCTTTTCAAAGAATTTAAAAATTTTAAAAGGGTTGAAAAACTACCCATTTATTTGCATTTCACCCTGTTGATTTTAGTCGGATTGGCTTTTCCATTTACGGTATTTAAGCTCTTTGTCCGTAGTTTGTTATTTCTAAAGTATTGGTATTTTGGTGCTTCTTTTTTGATGATTTTCTTAGCCGTTTGGATGATAATACTGATTTGGAAAAACAATATTGTGAAACTTTTTTACACCAATATTTTGTTGTTGCTGACAGTAATACTTGTGGCGTTTCCGCTCGGCAGCCTATTTTATGACAATCCTGATAATATTTCCTCCCGAAAAATTACGATTGCCGAAAACACTTATCAAACTACAACTTACTCGTATGGCGAAATTTCCCCTGAAATTCTTTGGCAATATGACCAACATAAATTACCTCAAGTCGATCGTTTAAAACACTTACCCGATTTCCAAAAAGCAACTTTTTTGGTAAATGAAAACAATGAAGAGGCTTTTTTGTCTAATTTTGAACAAGATTACAACATCAAATTTTTGATCAACATCGATGTAAACCCCTTTACAAAGAATAAAAAAAACCACAAAAGACGATTGACCGCCAAACTATTTTTAATCGAAAAAAAATGAAAGAAAAAACACAGACTGTTACCGAAAAACTCTTTTACGCATTTTTGGCTTTCATCTATTTGGTTTCCATCGTAATGTCTCGTATAAATGAATCCTATTTTGCCTTGCATTTTGCAGAAGAAGACGGCTTTGTCGAAAACATGACGGCTTTGGGATTGCTTATTATCTCTCTGCTTCAACTATACCGCGCTTTCAAATCCGGGCGCATCAAACCGATTTATTGGAAAATAGGCGTGTTGTTTTCAGCAGCTTTGTTTTTCTTTGCCGCTGGTGAAGAAATTTCTTGGGGCCAGCGGATTTTCAACTTTCAATCTGGTGAATTTTTTTCCCAAAACAATGCGCAGGGCGAAACCAATCTGCATAACTTGGTCGTGGACGGAAAAAAAGTTAATAAACTCATTTTCAGCCAACTTCTGTCGGTTTGCTTGGTGGTTTATTTACTCGTCATTCCGATGTTGTACGACAAAATAAGTTGGATGAAAAACCTGATCAACCGCTTTGCAGTCCCCTTGCCACGTTGGCATCACACGCTTTGGTTTATCGGATTTAGCTTGGCCGTGTTGTTGATTACTTCCAATAAAAAATGGGAAGTGCACGAGATGACTTTCGCCATGGTTTTCTTTTTGATTTTCCTGCGGCCTAGAAATATTGCAGAGACTTATCAGTAAGAAACCAAGTCCTGACAGGTTTTATCCCGATAGCTATCGGGGCTGTCAGGTCTATAATTCACCTCAAAACCTTCCTTACCCGCTTCAAATTCAACAAATTGATGGGATTGGTGCCCAACCCCACCACGTTATTTTGAACAAAACGCGTCACGACATCATAATAAAGTGGTACAACCGGTGCTTCTGAAACAATGATGGAATCCATTTTTTGATACAATATGAAACGGATGCTGTCTTTGGTTTCCAAAAATGATCGGCGGTAGAGCGCATCAAAAGTTCCGCTTTTGAAATGCGTGTAATTTGGCCCGCCGGGGGCAAAATTTTCACTGTAAAACAAGGAAAGATAATTCTGTGCATCAGGGTAATCGGCTATCCAACTGCCTCTGAAAAACGGTGCTTTTCCTGTTGCCATCGCTTGCCGGAGTGTGGCAGGCGGACTCACATCGACTTTTACCTTCAATCCAGATTTTTCCAATTCCCGCTGAATAAACTCACACAAATCCAAATAGTTGCTGTTGGTCATCAACGTGATTTCGGGCAGAGGTTTTCCGGTTTCTTTTTGATATCTTCCCAAAAGCTGACGAGCCAAGCCGGGGTTGTAATCATAGCCGCTTTGCTTTGAAAAACCGGGCAAGCCTTCGGGGATAAATCCGTAGATAGCCGGATTGCCAATGCCATTCCGCAGATAGGTCATCATCTTGGTGCGGTCAAAACCATAGTTGATGGCTTGTCGCAGTAATTTTGATTGTGCCAACTCGTTGCCGCCCTGCATGTAAAAACCCAAGTATTCGGTGTTTAGATAGGGTCCTTTCAGCATGTCGATTTGCTGTTTGTATTTTGGATTCAGCGTACCGTCAAAATGCAAGAGCTCATCTTTGTATGATGGATCCAAACCGCTGAGAAAGTCTAATTTACCTTGTGAAAATTCCATAAAACCGCTCAGTCTGTCTTTGAGAAAAGTAATGGAAATAGCCTCCAAATAAGGGAGCGATTGGCCATTTTGATCCGTTTCAAAATAATCGGGATTTCGTCTCAAAACCAATTTCTCGTTTTCTTTCCACACTTGAAATTTAAAAGGGCCTGTCCCTATCGGATGGTTTCTGAATTCGTTTCCGTAGGCCTCGACAATTTCTTGCGGAACGACCGAGCAATACTTCATGGTCAGCAAGCCTAAAAAAGCCGGAAAAGGTTTTTTTAAGCGGATATAAAGCGTGTCTGAGCGGTCGTAAATTGAATCGACTTCCTGCAAAACCCAACTGCCCGGCGAAGCAATCTTCGGGTCTTTCAAACGTTTCAAACTATAGGTGAAATCGGCCGCGGTAACCGATCTTGTCTGATTATCGTTCTTAAAATTGGGATCTTTATGGAAGTAAACATTTTTCCGAATCGTAAATTGATACAGCAAACCATCGTCGCTGACAGTCCATTTTTCTGCCAAATCGGGTTTGATGCTGAGCGAATCATCCAACTGAACCAAACCGTTGTAGAGTTGGTTACAAATCCAGATGTTGGATTGTGCCCTTGCAAACGCCGGATCGAGCGAACTCACCGTCGAAAATTCGTTGTATCGAAAGACCTGCAGATCTCGTTGTTTTTCGGATGATTGATCACAAGCGTAAAAACTGATAACAAACAGAATAAGGATGTTATTGAAATACAATACCTTCGATTTTTTCATGCGGGAAATTAATAATAAATTTGCAACTCAATTTCAGCATCCAACCTTTGGGTTGAGATGCGTAAAAATACAAGAATGCCCGCAACAAAAAAAGTCGCATTTTACACACTTGGTTGTAAACTCAATTTTTCCGAGACCTCCACTATCTCAAGAGATTTTTCACAAAAGGATTTTAAAAAAGTAGCGTTTGAAGAGGTGGCGGACATTTATGTCATCAACACTTGCTCGGTGACGGAAAATGCCGACAAGCAGTTCAAGAGCATCGTCCGCAAGGCTTTGGCGTTGAACCCGCAGGCTTTTGTGGCAGCCATTGGTTGCTACGCGCAACTCAAACCTGAGGAATTGGCAGCAGTGGATGGTGTCGATTTGGTCTTGGGCGCGACCGAAAAATTCAAACTCACCGATTACCTCAATGACCTGAGCAAAAACGGACAAGGAGAAGTGCACGCCTGTGAAATTGATCAAGCTGATTTCTACATGGGTTCTTATGCCATCGGCGACCGCACCCGCGCTTTTCTGAAAGTGCAGGATGGCTGCGATTACAAATGTACTTATTGCACCATTCCGTTGGCAAGAGGTATTTCGCGTAGCGATACGCTCGAAAATGTCTTGAAAAATGCCAAGGAAATCAGCGATCAAGGCATCAAAGAAATTGTGCTCACCGGAGTCAACATCGGCGATTATGGCAAAGGCGAATTTGGCAACAAAAAACACAAACACACTTTTTACGATTTGGTAACAGCTTTGGATAAGGTGGAAGGTATCGAGCGATTGCGTATTTCGTCGATTGAGCCCAATCTGCTGAACAGTCAGATCATCGAATTTGTCTCAAAATCAAAAACCTTTGTGCCACATTTTCACATACCGTTGCAAAGCGGATCGGACGAATTGCTGAAATTGATGCGTCGCCGCTACCTGACTTCGCTTTATACCGAACGGGTTTCGAAAATAAAAGCTGTATTGCCAGATGCCTGTATCGGGGTGGATGTCATCGTAGGATTTCCCGGCGAGACCGATGAATTGTTTTTGGAAACCTATCATTTTTTGAATGGATTAGACATTTCTTATTTGCACGTTTTCACCTACTCTGAACGAGACAACACGCCTGCCGCCGAGATGGAAGATGTCGTTGACAAAGGCGTGCGGCACAAACGAAGCAAAATGCTTCGCGCTTTGTCTGTCAAAAAACGCAGGGCTTTTTACGAAAGCCAATTGGGCAAAACAAAAACGGTTTTGTTTGAAAGTGAAAACAAAGAAGGCTACATTCAAGGGTTTACCGAGAACTATGTGAAAGTGAAATGTCCGTGGAATCCGGCGTTGATAAACACGTTGCAACAGATCAAACTCACCCGCATTGATACGGATGGTTTGGTTCGTTTTGATTTTGTAGATTCTGAAAAAAAAGCAGAAAACACAAGCGAAATGACTCGTGTTTTCTAATCAAATATTTCCACCAAACGCACCGAACTACTTATCATCAAGCTCGTAGCCGTAATCAAGCCCTTTGTCGGTGATAGGCACGCCTTCAGTCATCCATTCCGGGGCTGGGGCATCTTTCAGGTAATAATCGAAAAACTGCATCATCCGGATGGATAAGTCTTGTTTGTTTTTCATCTTTCTCAAGTTGTGTCCTTCGTTGTTATAGACCAACAACCAGACAGGTTTGTTGAGCCTTCTCAATCCCATAAAAAACTCGATTCCTTGATAATATGGCACAGCTCCGTCGGCATCATTGTGCATCATCAAAAGCGGGGTTTCTACCTTCGGAGCCGCGAAAAGAGGTGAATTTTCTATGTACAAATCAAAACCTTCCCAAAGATTTTTACCAATCCGTGTTTGCGAACGCTCATACTGAAAGGCCCTGTTCAACCCTGATTCCCAACGAATCCCACCATAAGCCGAAGTCATGTTGGCAACCGGCGCACCGGCCATGGCAGCGGCAAATTTGTTGGTTCGAGTTATCAAGTAGGCTGTTTGATAACCACCCCAACTCTGTCCTTGCAAAGCCATTTTTTGAGAATCAACAAAACCTTTTTGTTCCATCGCTTCCACACCCGAGAGGATGCAATTGTAAGCACTTTCGCCGGGATGCCCGTCTTTGTAAACGATGTCCGGCACGAAAACCAAATAGCCGTTGCTCGCTAAATAAGCCATGTTGACGGTAGATGCACTCGGCTGTGGTGAATAATAATTGTGGAGTGTTTCCGAACGTTTTTCGTAGAAATACGTAATCATCGGGTATTTTTTGCTAGAATCAAAATTTTCAGATTTGTATAAAAGACCTTCCAACGGTGTTCCGTCAAAAGCTTTCCAAGAAACCAACTCGACCGTTCCCCATGCAAAATCTTTTTGTTGCGGATTGATGTCGGATATTTTTTTCTCCGTTTTAAAATTTTTATCCGTTAAATACAAATCCGGGTAGGTGCTGAAATTCTGTTTTCTGAAAACAAATACATCCGCTTCTTCTGCTTTTTCAATGCCATTTATTGAAAAATTATCATAGGCTTTTTGCGGAGTGAGTTTACCTGATTTTAAATTGAGAAAATAGACTCCGTCACCTTTTGTGGCATGGTTAAAAGAAGTTAAGATTAGATTGTGATTGGTTTCAGTAGCCAAATCCCTATTTTCAGGATCGAGCCGAAGCGTGCGAAAAGTGATTTTTCCCGATCTGCCTATTTTAGTGATATTTTCGGGTGGATTAGTTCCGGTAACATCCAACTTCCAAATATCGTATTTATCATACACCAAGGCAGAGCCATCGGCTAACCAACCGCCAAATCCGTGAGCCGGAGGAAGTGCGGGATGGTCATCGTCTTCGTCATAAAATGGCACTTCGACGGATGCTGTCAGGTTTAATGTTTTGCCAGATTTCAATTCAACAGAAAACCAATTTTTTGTTGCATGGTTGTAGTAAAGTGCAAAATTATTACTTGATTGCAAATTTGGCCTGCCGGAAATTCCATCCAGAATTTTGGTTCGTTTGCCTGTTGATGTTTCGACCGAATAAAAATCGCTTTTCCAAGGCCAATCCCATGAGCGCTCAACGTCATACGGATGCGAAGTGCTTCCCAAAATATAAGCCTGTTCTTTGTTTTTGTCAAAAATCAAATCTTCCATTTCGGGGTCGTTGAGTTGGACGATGTTTCCGTTTTCGAGGTCATAATAAAATTGGTAGGCAAGCTCTGTCAATTGTTTTTTCTTGACTTTTTGCTCGGGCTGAATCATCTTGTCTTGCCAATTCCAAACATCAACTTCTGCTTTTTCATCTTTGATCAAGGTGGTGTCAATTGTCCTATTTTCAATTGGTTTGGCACTGAAATAGATGCGTTTGTCATTTTTTGAAAATCCGGGAGATTGGTGTTTTGAGATTTGCCAATCTGGGGGTAAAAGTTTGTAATCTTCGTCAACAATTACTTTGGCTTCTGTGCCGTTCCAATATTGAAATACATAGCGGAGCGAGTCGTTTTTGACGGAATCTTTGACAGACAAATAGGCCGCTGTTTTCCCTGTTTTGTCAGTTGCCAAATGTTTGTAAGCCACTTTTCCAGTGTCGATAAGTTGGGTGGTCAAATTGTTTAAGTCAACCCGAAAAAGGCCGCCGTTTTTGGTTTTCTTCTCAGATTTTTTCAGGTAATACATCACCCGATTTTCTTCTGCAAACACATATTGGTCAATCAAAAAGACGGTATCCGAAACTTGATTGGACACGTTGTACACCAAAAGATAATCGCCTTCTTCGTTCCATTTTTTCTTTTTATCCGCAGTGGTGTCCTTTGATTTTTCTTTGCTTTTCTCGTCTTTAACTTTCCGAATGGCAACCCAATTGTTGTATTTTTTTGGAATGCCGAAATTCTTGATCCCAAATATCGAGTCGGTCAGTATTTGTTTGGACACATCATATACAAAAAAGGCATCTTTTTCCTTTTTCGGCGCTTTCACCTCTTTTTTACGCTCTGCGCGTTGGATACTGTAATCAGGTTTTCGTTGAAAATAAACAAATTTTTCATCCGGGCTGATTTGTGCTTTGTAACCGTTTTTGAAAACTTTTTCCTTACCTGTTTTGGCATTGTAAATTTGTAGATAACCATCTCCGCGCTCGGTGGTGGTTTTGACTTCAAACACGATGAGTTGTCCGGTTTTGGAAACTTTCACATCGGAAATAGATTTCCACAAATCGTAATCGTTGTGGGTAATCGGTTTTTTGGTTTGCGAAAACGAAATCGACGCAAAACCGCAAAAAAGCAGGGAAATCAGTGTGTTTTTCATGTTTATGGTTTAATCAATTGATTTTTGTTTCAGGTTAAATTCATCATCTTTCCTCTTGCACTTTCAAATTCACTCATCATTTCTTCCACAATTTTCGCGGCGGGCTTGATATCGTGAATCAGCCCGGCTATTTGTCCGATTTCAAGCTCGCCTTCTTCTAAATCTCCTTCAAACATTCCTTTTTTGGCTCTTCCACGACCCAACAATGCCCGAAGTTCATCGGCTGAAGGCGACTTGGCGTAGAGCGATTGGACATCACCATAAAATTTGTTTTTCAACAACCGGACTGGTGTTATTTCTTTTAAAGTCAGAATGGTGTCGCCTTCTTGTGCTTCCACTACTCTTTGTTTGAAATTCGGATGTGAAGAGGCTTCTTCGCTCGCCACAAACCTGCTTCCGACTTGCACGCCGTCTGCGCCCAATATGATGGCGGCCAACATCCCGCGGCCATTCGCGATTCCTCCGGCTGCTATCAGTGGGATGTTGATTTTTTCTTTGACCATCGGGATGAGCGTAAACGTGGTGGTTTCTTCTCTGCCATTGTGACCGCCAGCTTCAAATCCTTCGGCAACAACTGCATCTACTCCCGCTTCCTCCGACTTCATGGCAAATTTGACACTGCTCACCACATGTACCACCGTGATGCCATTTTCTTTTAAAAAAGGAGTCCAAATTTTGGGATTCCCGGCAGAAGTAAACACAATTTTCACGCCTTCCTCAACAATAATTTGCATGATTTTTTCCAAATCGGGATAAAGCATCGGAACGTTGACACCAAAAGGTTTTTGGGTTGCTTTTTTGCACTTTTGAATGTGTTCGCGCAACACATCCGGATACATCGACCCGGCTCCAATCAGTCCCAAACCACCCGCGTTGCTCACGGCTGAGGCCAAGCGCCAACCGCTCGCCCAAACCATGCCGGCTTGAATTATAGGATATTGAATATCAAAAAGTTTACAAACGCGATTCATCTATTGCTTGATAATTTTTAAAGTTTGGGAATAATCTGACTCCATTCTGCCTAAATAAATCCCGGAAGCTAAGCCTGTTAAATCTATGTTCGATATGTTTTTTGTCAAAACAACTGATTTTACATTTCTTCCCAATAAATCAAATATCTGAAAGACCGATTTTTGAAAATTCCCATCAAAACTTATGGTTAAAAAGTGCCGGACTGGGTTTGGAAAAATTTTTATTTGAATAGGATTAAAATCAGCCACCGAAAGCGCATTGTTTAAAGCAGCTGAAAAATCCGGTATGCCAAAACCCAAATCGTTGTTGGGCGAACTAAAAATAGAGGATGATTCTTTGATGATGTTGGTGATTTCAACATTGGATTTGTCAGGAAGTGCCTGCCACAAACTCGCCACGCTTCCAGCCATAATCGGAGATGAAAACGAGGTTCCATTTATTGACACAACTGAATTTGATGCGTTTACAACCAATACACCCTGCCCTTTTGCCACCACGTCTGGCTTAATCCGGCCGTCTGCACTTGGTCCGCGCGAACTGAAGGAAGCAACATTGCCCGACGCATCGACTGCACCAACTGCCAACACCTTAAAACCATCGGCTGGCGCGGTTACAATTCGCCATGTAGAATCGTTTCCTGAATTTCCGGCAGAATTGACCACCATCATCCCTTTGTCAAAAGCGATATCGGCTCCTTTGGTTATAAAAGCTGTCTGACCATCCATCTCAGCAGGTGAATAGTTATACCTCGCATCGTCAAAGGTACTGTAACCCAAAGAGGTGTTTATCACATCAACCCCCAAACTGTCTGCGCGCTCGGCGGCTTCTACCCAATACGATTCTTCAACCGGTGTTTCAGAAGACACATCCTCCGTTCTGAAAAGATAGTAGAACGCGTCCGGTGCGGTGCCAATCAGTTGGCCATCGACAAAAGCAGCCATGGTTGACAACACAGTAGTTCCGTGATCATCTCCCGTGAATGCCAAAAAATCCGGATTCCTTCCTACAAAATCGTATCCGCCGATCAATTTCCCGGCTAACCGCATTCGGTCGAAAGCCAACAAAGTACCAACACCTGGAAAACCTCCGTCCATCACGGCAATCGTAACACCTTCGCCTGTAAAATCTTGTTGGTGAAGTAAATGCATGTTCAACATCTGAACTTGATTCGCCGATGTGCCATAGTTAAAATTCACCAAAACTTCTTTTTTATCATGAAATTTGGAAGGTTGTTGTGTTGCCGGAGGTGGATTGAGGCTCCGGTCTGCGAACTCAATCCGGCTGACAAATGATAAACCCGACAAGGCTTGAATGTCTGTTTGGCTACCAATTACATGTGCCATATTAAACCATTTCGATTTAGATTTGACCGTGATGCCGGGCTGTGATTTTAAACTTGTAATGTAGTTTTCATTGACCGGAACATCAGTCTCGCCGATGGGAATAGAAAATTTCTGCTTGCGAGCAACCGCTTTCGGCGTGAGGATGGTTTGTGGATTGGCAATCGAATTTGCAACATCTGCCTTGTCTGTAAAAAAGATACGCGCATGCTCTTGCGCATGGGCAAAAGAAAAGATTGCGAGAAAAAAGAGTAGGTGTAATTGTTTTAGCATGAACCAAATCTACAAAAAACATTTAAGAAATAACGCCGGAACCAATCAATTCCTCGCCGAGATACCACGCGGCAAATTGCCCGGGTGTGACCGCAGATTGGGGTTGTTCAAAGTCAAGGTAAACGCCCTCTTTAGTTTGATACAAAACAGCCTGTTGAAGGGGTTGCCTGTATCGGATGCGGGCACGGACAGTCAAATGTTGGCTTGGCTTGGTTTTTAAATCGGGGCGAACCCAATGTGTATCAGCATCTGAAATAAAAATGGTTTTTTTGAACAAGCCCGGATGTGATTTGCCTTGTCCGACGTAAATTACATTTTCAAAAACATCTGTGTCAATAACAAATAAAGGCTCGGCTTTTCCGCCCACGTTGAGCCCTTTTCGCTGGCCGATGGTGTAAAAATGTGCACCACTGTGTTTGCCGACAGCCTGCCCGTCTGAAGATTTGTAAATTCGTTTTTGTGCATCAAAAGCCAATCTTTCCAATTCATCAGAAAATCCGATATCAACTAAATGATACATAGGATGTTGATCCGATATTTCAATTATATTCCCTTCCTTGGGCTTCAATTTTTGTTGAAGAAAATCAGGTAAATGAACTTTCCCAACAAAGCAAAGCCCTTGCGAATCTTTTTTTTCGGCGGTGACTAGTTTTTGTTCGAATGCGATTTTTCTGACTTCAGGCTTAGTCAAATGGCCGATGGGAAATAGCGTCTTAGAAAGTTGTTCTTGAGACAGTTGGCATAAAAAATAAGACTGATCTTTGTTGGTGTCTTTTCCCGCCAACAAGCGATGAAACTCATTTCCATTATTCTGAACCGTTTTTTTTTGGCAATAATGACCGGTGGCGACAAAATCGGCACCGAGGCTCAAAGCTATTTTTAGAAAAACATCAAACTTGATTTCGCGATTACACAACACATCCGGATTGGGTGTCCGACCGGATTTGTATTCAGCAAACATATAATCGACAATGCGGGTTTTGTATTCCTCGCTCAGGTCAACGGTTTGGAATGGTATTTCGAGTTTTTCGGCTACCAAAAGCGCATCGTTGCTGTCTTCAAGCCACGGGCATTCGTCTGAAATGGTAACGGAATCATCGTGCCAATTTTTCATAAATAGCCCAATGACCTCATAGCCTTGCTCTTTGAGCAAATAGGCCGTTACACTCGAATCGACTCCGCCGGAAAGCCCGACAATTACTTTTTTCAAAACTTTTTTTTGCAAATTTAAGGACAACTATCCATACTCAGTCATTAAAAGAGCTGATTATCATCCCGTCAGTACTTTTTGGTGTTCTTCAGTTCACCGTTTTCGTAATATCGCCACTCGCCTACTTTGCTTCCGTTGCGGTTGTTACCCTCAACAATTATCCCCCCATTTTCATAATATACTGCTTTTCCATGCATTAAATCGTTGTAATATTCGATTTCCGAAAGCAGCTTGCCCGACTCCTCAAAAGTTTGTGTCAATCCCTCCTGTTTGCCGTTTTTGAAATGCGCGATTTCAGCGATAATCCCTTTGGGATAATAAATCTTTTTCTCCCCTTCCAAAAGCCCATTATGGTAAAATTCGACGGTCATGGTGTCTTTTGAATTTTTGTGAAAATAGACCCATTCCCCGATTTTGTGTGAATGCTTCATGATGCCTTGACTGACCAACGCTCCGTTTTCGGGTAGGAAAAATTTGGTTTCAGCTATGCCGGTTTGCTCGTCAAACAGCTTGGTTGCGTAAGGATAATTCCGGACGTTTTTATCAAAATATTCAAATAAACCCGTTTCTTTTCCGTGGTTGAATTGCCCGCGATAACGGATAAAATTTGTTTTATTGTATTTTTTTTTCCACACGCCGTGCCGTTTTCCATTTTCATCCAACCGGTTTATCTTTTGGGGGAAACAGTTCGAAATTTGGAAAAAAAAGAGTGTAGCCAGCAAAAACCGTTTAGTGAGAGTCATCGTTTGTTGTTTGATATATATCGTTTTAAAAATAAATTTATTTCAGTTTAAATAATGGATTACAAATCTTTATAAAAATATTAAGAATCCGCCGACAACCACCTATTAAATTTTAACTATTTTTGGAACAAATACCAAAAACATAACAATGCGTAAATTAATTACTTATTCTTTTATAGGCCTGCTGTTGTCTTCATCAACACCTCCTATTTCAAAAACTGCCAGCCAAACCCCACCCGATAAAAAAACAGTTGTTGATTATGCCGGCACAATAACCGCCGAAGACTTAAAAAAGCATCTTTACATTTATGCCTCAGATGAATTTGAAGGCAGGGAAACAGGCACTCGCGGGCAGAAAAAAGCAGTAGAATATTTGCGTAGCAACTACAAGGATTTTGGCATTGCACATCCGGCAACTTTAGAAGACTACTTTCAACCTGTTCCTTTGGTGATGAACAAACCGCCAAAGGCAACTTTGACTTTTGAAAACGAAACATGGTCGGCGGGAGAGGATTTCATACCGGTCGGCAGTACATCCGATGTCATTTTAGAAAACACGCCGGTTGTATTTGCCGGTTATGGGATTGAAAGCCTGCAATATTCCGATTATAAAGGGCTTGATGTCAGAGGAAAAATCGTTTTGATTCGAGCCGGAGAACCCAAAAATCATGATGGGACTTATATAATTACAGGCACAAAAGAACCTTCTGAGTGGTCTAATTTCCGGCCTGCCAATAATGCACGAATAGGAGCAGCTCAAAAAAATGGAGCCTTGGGGATTTTAGTTTTAGACATGAAGAATTATGGTCGCTTGTCAAGCCGGTATGCCTATTCCGCAAAGTTGGCAGAATCCGGGAGGGGAAGCATCAGCCTGAAAGGAAATGTTTTAAATTTTTTCAACTGGTATTTGAGCGAAACTGTTGCTAAAAAACTATATACTGAGATTTTGACCGCGCGGGAAAATACAGATTTGAATAGAGCCATAAGCCTTTCTCTAAAAAATGACTCGGGCGAACTGATTTCTGAAAATGTGGTAGCCTACATTAAAGGTTCCGAATTTCCGGATGAATATGTAGTGGTTTCTTCTCATTTAGACCATATCGGTATTTCGCCGGACGGACAAATCAATAATGGTGCAGACGACGACGGTTCGGGAACGGTTTCTGTTTTAGAGATTGCACAAGCTTTTGCACTAGCAAAAAAAGACGGGCACGGGCCACGAAGATCCATCGTTTTCTTAAATGTTACCGGGGAAGAAAAAGGCTTATTGGGTTCTGAATACTACAGCGAACATCCTATTTTCCCTTTGAAAAATACGGTTGCCGATTTGAATATTGACATGATTGGGCGCACGGATCCGAAAAGAGCCGGAAAAGACAACTATGTTTATCTGATTGGCGCTGACAAATTGAGTACAGAGCTTCACAACCTATCCGAAGAAGTCAATAAAAAATACGTCAACCTCGATTTAGACTACACCTACAATGACGAGCATGACCCCAATCAATTTTACTATCGTTCCGATCATTACAACTTTGCCAAACACAATGTGCCAATTATTTTTTACTTCAATGGCACACATGAAGATTACCACCGACCCGGCGATACACCCGATAAAATCCGATACGATTTGTTGGAAAAACGCGCCCGTTTGGTTTTTTACACCGCTTGGGAATTGGTCAACCGAGACAAAAGAATTGTGGTTGATAAGGCCAATTGATATTTGATAATAGGCAATGGAAAATGGAAAATAAACTTGAGTTCTATTCCAAATAAACTTCTTCTTTTCGGAAATCAACTTCTACGTGCTCTTGCAGTGATGTAGAAAGAGAAACACCTTTGAAATCTGCTTTCACGGGAAATTTCTTGTGATTTCGATTGATTAAAACCGCTGTTTTGAATTGTTTAAGCGGCACCTTGAGAAAATATTTGACCGCATACATCAATGTAGAACCAGAGTTGAGGACATCATCGACCAAAACCAAAGATTTATTTTGATATTCTTCGGGTGAAATGGAGGCCTGTATTGGGTTCAAAGGATGCTTTTTATCTACCACAACTCTACAAAGCAAAACTTTAAGGGGTGCTATTTGATTCAATTGAATCACCAAGCGTTCGGCGAAAACAAAGCCGTTTTTTTCGATTCCAGCGAGGACTATTTCTTGTTCGTCTATATTTGATTCATAGATTTGGAAAGCTATCCGCCTTATCTTGTAGCGAAGGGTAACAGCATCTAAGATGACCGTTTTGGTGATTGGTGGCATACTCATTTTTTTTCAAAGATAAAAAACAGTTCATTACCATGGCGTGGCGGAATGGAATTATGACAACGTTCCAATTTTTCAATCAAAAAAAATGGTTCAAAAAGGGATTGATATTCATCGAATGAGCCACCGAAGGGCGGACCTACTTCCGTAATTTCAAAATCGAACAGCAGTCCGGCTAATTTTCCTTTTTGTTTGAGTAATTGATTCATTTTCAATACATATCTTTCTCGAAGACTTGGATTCAACGCGCAAAAGAACGTTTGCTCGATGATTAAGTCAAATTGTCCTTGACAATCGAAAAAATCGGTTTGTATCAATTTATTCAAGGGAAATTCAGGGACTCTTTTCTTTAAATTCAGAAGGGGTTTGGATGCAATATCTATGACAGTAACTGATTGAAAACCTTTTTGAAATAAGTATTCCGCCTCGTAGGCATTGCCTGCTCCGGGTATCAAAATATCTGTTTTTTTATTTCTGAGTTGATCGATATAGGCTTTGACAGGCGTCGAAACCGCACCAATATCCCAACCTATATCTGAATTTGCGTAGCGGTTTTCCCAAAAATCACGATTCAGATTCGTCATTGTCAATTAAATCTTCGTTAAAATCGTCCAAGGATCTTCTGTCTTTTTTGGTGGGCCTGCCGGTTCCCAAATTGCGGTAATAGGAAGCCGTTTGTCGGATTAGTTTCATTTTTTCTACATCTTCCGAAGGGGTCGTGTCAATCACATAAAGACCTACTAAAGAGGCACTTAATCTACTCGCAGGGATATCGTTAATCTTATATCGACGATAAATTTGGTCTTTTCGAACAGACAGCAAATCTGTCGGTGAAATTTCCTTAGCAGGTTTGACAACCATATTGTTTATTTTCACTTGTCCCTTGTTACAAGCCTCCGTAGCCATACTTCTCGTTTTAAAAAGCCGGATACACCACAAAAACTTATCAACACGCATTCAAAATTATTTATCCAAAGATATTAGAAAATTGTAACTTGCGCAAAAATTGAATTTGTATGAGATTTAGTCAATTATTTAAGTGGTCACTTTTTCTTTTGATATTATTTACAATCATTTTGAGCTGTAGCAAAAGTAACAATGATTTGACGCCAACCCCGGTTGACCCGATTGATCAAGCCGTTCAGACCTTAATTGATGATGCTCTCATTGTCGATTATTTGCAAACCCATTTTTACAACGCCGAAGACTTTCAAAATCCGGCATCCGATTTTAACTTTGACATTATTTTTGATACGATAGCAGGTGAAAATTCTACCCAAACTCCCCTATTTAATCAGGTTGAAACGAAAAATTTTGTGATTGATGACGTAACCTTTAAATATTACATCTTAAAAGTTAACGAAGGATTTGGCAACAGACCTCACTTTATTGATTCAACCTTGGTTAATTTCAAAGGTAGCTTGTTGAATAATTTGGTTTTTGATTCCTCTGCAAATCCCATTTGGTTTGATATGGCAACTGTTGTTGATGGATTTCGTCAAGCATTGATGGAATTCAAATCTGCTGAAAGTTCTTCACTAAACCCAGACGGAACTTCAACTTTTACCAATTTTGGCAATGGAGCTGTTTTCTTCCCATCAGGTATGGGATTTGCAAATATCCCGCAGCCCGATGTGCCTGCTAATTCACCTCTGATATTCCGGATTAAACTTTTTGCCGCATTAGAAGCTGACCATGATTTGGACGGTATCCCTTCCTTTATGGAGGATTTGAATAACAACCAAAATCCAAGCGATGACGACACCGATGGCGATCGGTTTCCGAACTATCTCGACACCAATGATGATGGAGATCTAATATTAACCATCGATGAAATTATTATCAATCCAGATGGAACCATTACTTTTCCTGACTGTGATGGCGATGGTGTCCCCGATTATTTGGATAAGGATGTTTGTCCTAAATAATATTTTAGCCTGAGATTATAAGAATTTTAAAAACTAAAAATCAGGCATCCTCTTTTTACGTACTTTTGGATGTGTTTAGCAATCCTAAACTTTGTTTTTGACAAGTGGCAAAACATCAAGTCCTATAGCAAATCATGCAAATAAATCAGGTTTCTACCAAGCCTCATTATCTCATCTTAGACGGCTTGAGAGGCGTTGCCGCAGTTTGGGTAGTTGCCTTCCATCTTTTTGAAGCCCACGCAACCAACCATCTGAATTTGATTTTAAACCACGGTTACCTCGCAGTAGATTTTTTCTTTGTCCTTTCAGGATTTGTGATTGGCTACGCCTACGATGACCGTTGGAACAAAATGAGTTTAAAAAGCTTTTTTAAACGGCGTTTAATCCGGTTACATCCTATGATTATTCTGGGAATGACGGTCGGAGCTGTCTGTTTTTATTTTCAAGCCGGCCAAGAGTGGCAACGCATCATTGATGTGCCGCCTTGGAAAATGTTGTTGGTCATGCTGATTGGTTTCACGCTCTTGCCTATACCCAAATCTATGGACATAAGGGGTTGGCAAGAAATGTATCCGCTCAACGGCCCGGCTTGGACACTTTTTTTTGAATACATCGCCAACATTTTGTATGCAGTCTTTATCCGAAAATTTTCAAATAAAGTACTCGGCATTTTAGTAGTCATCGCGGGTGCACTTTTACTTCACATGGCAGTAACTGCCCCGGCGGGTGATGTCATCGGTGGTTGGTCATTGGAATCAACACAATTTCGCATCGGCCTTACACGATTGATGTACCCATTCTTCGCAGGGCTTCTACTGTCACGCCTCATGAAACCCACAGGCATCAAAAACGCATTTTTGTTGTGCAGCATATTGATTTTGATTATACTATCGATGCCGCGAATCGGCGGGAGTGATTATCTTTGGTTGAATGGGCTTTACGATGCTTTAAGCATCATCGCCCTTTTCCCGTTGATTGTCTATTTAGGCGCAAACGGCGAAGTGAAACAGAAGTTTGCAACCAAACTCTGCAAATTTCTGGGAGACATTTCCTATCCATTGTACATCACGCATTATCCTTTCATTTACATTTATATTGCTTGGGTTCGAGATAATGACATACCCTTGAAAAAAGCCTGGCCGGCCGGGCTATTTGTCTTATTGGTTTGCATTTCACTTTCGTATGCCTATCTAAAATTATATGACGAACCCGTGCGAAAATGGCTGGGTAAGCATTTGATTTTAAAGGAGGTCAAAAAGTAAAATATCTAACTCTACATCTTAAAAGCTACATTTAGCAGTCAACTGTTTTTCCGGTAATTCATCTCTGTTTAAAACGCACAATAAAGACACTATGCAAAAAAATCTTCGGGACTTCAATATTATTTTTTTTTAAATATCTTTGGCACATCACAAAAACACAAATCAAAATAACATGTCGTATCAACTTTTAAAAGGAAAAAGAGGAATCATATTTGGCGCATTGGACGAAAACTCCATTGCATGGAAAACAGCCGAACGCGTCTATGAAGAAGGCGGAAGCTTTGTCTTGACCAATGCCCCAATTGCTCTCCGCATGGGCACCATCAATACATTGGCTGAAAAAACAAAGTCAACCGTGATTCCGGCAGATGCCACCAGCATGGAAGATTTGGAAAATTTAGTCAAACAAGCACAAGAAGTTTTAGGTGGAAAACTCGATTTTGTCCTGCATTCGATTGGCATGTCGCTCAATGTTCGTAAAGGATGCCACTACACCGAAGAAAATTACGAATTTACTGCCAAAGGTTGGGATATTTCAGCTCTGTCTTTTCACAAAGTATTGCAAGTTTTATATAAAAATGATGCGATGAACGAATGGGGAAGCGTGGTCGCGTTGACTTATATGGCAGCGCAAAGGACGTTTCCCGATTACAACGACATGGCAGACAACAAGGCCTATTTGGAATCTATTGCCCGCAGTTTTGGCTATTTCTTCGGAAAAAACAAAAAAGTTCGGGTCAATACCATTTCGCAATCTCCCACACCCACCACGGCAGGAAAAGGTGTGAAAGGGTTCGACGGCTTTATCACGTATGCCGAAAAAATGTCTCCTTTGGGTAATGCAACTGCTTTGGAATGTGCCAACTACACTGTCGCGATGTTTTCTGATTTGACGCGTAAGGTGACCATGCAAAATCTCTTCCACGACGGCGGATTTTCAAACACAGGGGTTAGCCAAGAAGTCATCAGCGCGTTTACCAAAGAATAATTTCCACCTTAAATTATGAAGTTTTCGGTTGTTGTCCCTGTTTACAATCGACCTGAAGAAATACGGGAATTGTTGGATAGTTTATGCCAACAAAGTTTCAAATATTTTGAAGTGGTCATCGTTGAAGACGGATCGACCGTTCGATCAGACACCGTAGTTGCAGGTTTTCAATCGAAACTCCACATTCACTATTTCTACAAAAAAAATACCGGCCCGGGCGATTCCAGAAATTTCGGAATGACCCGGGCTTCGGGTAATTATTTTATCATTTTGGATAGTGATTGTGTCTTGCCATCCCATTATTTGGAAGAAGTGCACGAGGCTTTGAATCGACAATACACTGACTTTTTCGGCGGATCCGACACGGCGGACGAACGGTTTACGGATTTGCAAAAAGCCATCAACTATGCCATGACTTCATTTTTCACTACCGGTGGCATCCGTAATTCTGAAAACAGCTCGCGAAAATTCCAGCCCCGGAGTTTCAACATGGGGATTTCCAAAAAGGCCTTTGAGGCAACGGGTGGTTTTGGCAACATACATCCCGGGGAAGATCCCGATTTGACACTTCGGCTTTGGAAAGCGGGTTATGAATCGCAATTTATCAAAAACGCGTTTGTCTATCACAAGCGTCGCATATCTTGGCCTAAATTTTATAAACAAGTGTATAAATTTGGTGTCGTCAGATCTATTCTCAACCTTTGGCATCCGGAAAAAACTTCCTTGGTCTACTGGTTTCCATCGCTCTATCTTTTGGGAGTTGCCGCATCAACTTTGTTGTTGTTATTGGGGAATCAATTTTTATTAGGTTTAATGGGAATCTATAATCTGATAATGTTTTTTGATTCTATGTTCAAAACACATTCTGTTAAAATTGCTCTACAAAGCGTGATAGCTGTCAATATTCAATTTATAGGATACGGATACGGATTCCTGAAATCATTTTTTTATATACACCTATTAAAAAGAAAACCGGAAATTCAATTTCCTGATTTTTTCTTTAAGAAATAGGAACATTATTTTTCGTTTGATTGATTGACAATTTCTCCTGAAACCACCGTGAAATCCACTTTAGTTTTGGGTATTTCACGCACGTCAATCGTCATAATATTTTGATTTAAAATCACGAAATCAGCAGATTTACCAACTTCCAAACTCCCTTTTTCTTTTTCTTCAAAATTGGCATAAGCAGCCCAAATCGTCATTCCTTTTAAGGCTTCTTCTCTGCTCAATTTCTGTTCGGGTAAAAAACCGTTTTCAGGAAAATTGTTGACATCTTGTCTTGAAACGGCTGCGTAAAAAGTCAGCATCGGATTGACTTGCTCTACCGGAAAATCGGTCCCCAAAGAGACCATTCCGCTTTTTTGGAGCAGGGTTTTGAAGGAATACGCACCCTTGATGCGTTCGGCTCCCAATCGATCTTCGGCCCAATACATATCGCTGGTGGCGTGTGTCGGTTGAACCGAAGGAATGATATTTTTGGAAAAATAATCAAAATCTTGTGGTCGAACCACCTGCGCATGTTCGACCCGCCAACGCCTATTCGGTTTGTCCTGAAGGGCTTCCACATACGCTTTGAGTACGGCAGTATTGGCCGAATCTCCGATGGCATGCGTATTCATCTGATAGTCTGAAGCAGCGACGCGCTTGGCTAATGCAGTCAATTCTTCTTTGGTGGTAATCATCGCGCCAAAGTGCCCGGCTTGGTCAGCGTAAGCTTCGTGCAGGCAAGCACCACGTGAACCGAGCGCGCCATCGGCATATACTTTGATGGAGCGGACATTCAGCCTATCTGTTTTTACGATGCCTTTATTCAAATAATAATCCAAATTTTCAGGGCTGTTGCTGACCATCGCGTAGATTTTGATTTTCAAATCGCCGATCTGTTGAAGGCTGTCAATCAAATCGATGATACTTCGGTCAAGGCCTGCATCAGAAATGGTGGTCAACCCGTTTTCAAAAACTATCTTTTGGGCATCGAGCAAAGCTTGAATCTGCTGTTTTTGGTTAAATACAGGCAGGGCGTTTCGTATCAATCGCATCGGGGCATCCACCAAAACTCCGGTCGGCTCCCCGTTTTTCAGAATCACTTCACCTCCGGCAACTTTCGTTTTACCGGTAATTCCCGCTAACTTCAAGGCAACCGAATTGGCAAATATGGCATGCCCGTCAATGCGTGTGACTGCAACAGGCGTATCGGGGAAAAGCTTGTCTAAACTTTCTTTGGTGGGGAATTCTTTCACATCCCAATCGTTTTGATCCCATCCTCTTCCCAGCAAAAAGTTCGGATTTTTTTCTTTCTGAAATGCAACCAATCGTGCTAAAACCTCCTCTAAACTTTTTGTACCCACCAAATCTGCTTGTTGTTGATCCACGCCCAAACCATAAAAATGTGCATGCGCATCTATCAATCCGGGAAGTAAAACTCTCCCCTCGGCATCGATTGTGTTTTTTGTACTGAATTTTTTTTGTAAATCGGCCGTTTTGCCGATGCCTACTATTTTTCCTTGATGGACAGCCAAAGCTTCAGCTCGGGTGAAAGTGCTGTCAACCGAATAAATATCCGCATTGACAACCATTAAATCGATGTTTTCTTTTGGGGTTTGGCAAGAAGCCAAATAAATAAGAATAGCGAAAAGTGGAAGGATTTTTTTCATCGATGGAATATTTCGTATAAAAATAAGAAGAAATTGTTCAATCGAAAAGAACTATTTTACTTCGCCTCCGTTGACGGCAGTAAACTCGGGATGGAGCAAAACCACTTCATTCTGTTGATTGATAGCCCCCAACACAAAACATTCACTGATAAAATTGGCAATTTGTTTGGGCGGAAAATTGATTACGGCAACGACATGCCGGTTGACAAGCATCTCAGGGCTGTATCGATGCGTAATTTGCGCACTCGACTTTTTGATTCCCAAACTTCCGAAATCTATCCACAATTTGATGGCGGGTTTTTTGGCTTCCGCAAAATATTCGGCACGAATAATCGTTCCGATTCGTAGATCGAGTTTCGATAAATCGTCAAAACTGACAGAAGGTAAGATTTGTTTCAAGTTGCGGGATTGAAGTGTTTAATGTTTAGTTCTAAGTATTGAGTGTTGAGTTGTTTCATTTTCAAATTGACACATTTTCAAATTTTCAAATTGATACATTGTTACATTAGAAATTTCTCAATATTGCATAAGCAACGACAATTACAAAAACGATCCAAATGGCGGTTATTCCGAACAACTTTCGTCTTAGCAGAAACTGCTTTGCCGTGAGCACTTTTTTTTGATCCAAATAGAACCCAAAACCCACGTAAGGGATGGCAAAAAGAATCAGTGCATTCTCGTGGAATGCACTGACAAAATCCAAGTGTAAAATATCGTGTATGGCTCTTTGCAAACCACAACCCGAACATTTCAACCCTGTGAAGTGGTACAAAGGGCATTTTGGGAAAAACGACCACTCGCGGGGGTTGAGCTGCCAATAAAGAAATAAAAAACCTGCAAATGCGGGTAAAACAAAAATATAAAAAGCTCTTTTCAATTATAAATTGTAATTAGCCGCACTTAAAAAAGCTAACAACCCGAAAACATACAATACTGCAAATAAGATAACACTTACAACGGCTAAAACACCTGTGACAATCGTCCATTTCTTAGCGTTTTTGGAGGCTTTATCTGCGCCTTCAAAATCCCCGCGATTAAACTTAGACTCAACACTTGAAGCGTTAACAATCGCAGCTATTCCAAAAGGTAAACCTAAAATATTTGAACAACACAAAAAAGTAAGAATTGTGACAAGAAGAGATTGTAAAAGCCATGTTTTGGGTGGTTGTTGAATTTCCATTTTAAAAAAATTAGTGTTAATACTGTAATCGATGTCTAAAATATAAAATTTTCTTAAAATACGATTTTCAATCTTACAAAATAACATTATTTTTTATCAAGAATTGTTAATAACTTGAGCCAATTCAATCGATTAAAAGGTTTTGAAAAAATTGAATTTGTCTATATTTGTGGGTTGAAAAAAAACTTAAAAAAGTCAGATTAAACATGAGTGAAGAAACCCAGTCCCCGAAGGAAAACAACGAAAAAAAATATTCAGAAGACAGTATTCAGGCACTCGAAGGAATGGAGCATGTGCGGATGCGCCCCTCCATGTATATCGGGGATGTCGGTATGCGCGGTTTGCACCATTTGGTATATGAAGTAGTGGACAATTCCATCGATGAGGCAATGGGTGGATATTGTTCAAACATAGAAGTTACCGTCAATGAAGACAATTCTGTAACCGTGGTAGATGACGGGCGAGGCATCCCTGTAGGGATTCACAAGAAAGAAGGTGTCTCTGCCTTAGAAGTTGTAATGACCAAAATTGGAGCGGGTGGAAAATTTGACAAAGATTCTTATAAAGTTTCCGGCGGACTTCATGGCGTAGGTGTATCTTGCGTCAATGCCTTGTCAAAACACTTAAAAGCGACCATTTACAGAGAAGGAAAAATCTGGGAGCAGGAATATGAAAAGGGGAAAGCCATCTATCCTGTCAGATTAGTAGGCGATACTACAAAAACAGGAACCGAAGTTACTTTCACACCAGATGACACCATCTTTGAGCAAGTGACCGAATTCAGCTACGACACACTTGCCGGAAGAATGCGCGAATTGGCATATTTGAACAAAGGCATCCGCATCTCTTTGACTGACAAAAGAGAAAAGGACAAAGAGGGAAATTATGTAACCGAATTGTTTCACTCCAAAGAAGGATTGAAAGAATTCATCAAATTTTTGGACGGTAATCGTGAGCCTCTCATAGCCAACATCATCAGCCTTGAAACCGATAAAAACGATATTCCGGTAGAAGTAGCGATGGTTTATAACACCTCGTTTACCGAAAACCTTCACTCATACGTCAACAATATCAATACCCACGAAGGAGGAACACACTTGGCCGGTTTCCGGAGAGGTTTGACCACAACCTTAAAAAAATATGCCGAGACCTCAGGTATGCTCGACAAATTAAAATTTGAAATAGCCGGAGACGATTTTCGCGAAGGCTTGACCGCTGTGATTTCTGTAAAGGTTCAAGAGCCCCAATTTGAAGGACAGACCAAAACCAAATTGGGAAACCGGGAAGTAACTTCGGCTGTGAGCCAAGCGGTTTCTGAAATGCTCGAGATTTATTTGGAAGAAAATCCGGCAGATGCCAGAATAATCGTACAAAAAGTAATCTTGGCAGCAACGGCTCGGCATGCGGCTAGAAAAGCACGCGAACTCGTACAGCGCAAGACTGTGATGGGTGGTATGGGGCTTCCCGGAAAACTTTCCGACTGTTCTGAACAAGATCCTGTGAGGTGCGAAATTTTCCTTGTTGAAGGTGACTCGGCAGGCGGTACGGCCAAACAAGGCCGCGACAGAAATTTTCAGGCCATCCTTCCCCTGAGAGGTAAAATTTTGAATGTCGAAAAAGCCATGCAGCACAAGGTTTTAGACAACGAGGAAATCAAAAATATTTACACCGCTTTAGGTGTAACCATCGGAACAGAAGAAGATTCTAAAGCCCTCAACCTTCAAAAACTACGATACCACAAAGTAGTCATCATGTGTGATGCGGATGTGGACGGCAGCCACATTTCTACCTTGATATTGACTTTTTTCTTCCGTTACATGCGCGAACTTATCGAACAAGGACACGTATTTATCGCAACTCCTCCCCTCTATCTCATCAAAAAAGGCTCTAAAAAAACCTATGCTTGGAACGAGAAACAGCGCGAACAACTGATGCAAGAATACGGGCAAGGCGCTGCCATTCAACGGTATAAAGGTTTGGGAGAAATGAACGCCGAACAACTTTGGGACACCACCATGAATCCAAATTTCAGAACGCTGCGCAAAGTAAACATCGACAGTTTGTCTGAAGCAGATCGTGTGTTTTCGATGCTGATGGGTGACGAAGTACCCCCGCGAAGAGAATTTATTGAAAAAAATGCGGCTTATGCCAAAATTGATGCGTAACCTATAAAATTGTTTCATAAAAAAATCCCGATTAGCGGGATTTTTTTATGAAAATGATTAAAAAAAGACAATGATAATGAATAATACAAGTTATATGGACAATCAAATAACACTCAAATTTTATGAAAAAAGCAGCTCTAATTTTCGTTTTATTTTTTTGTATTAATCAAGTTAGTGCCCAAAACAACATCGAAAAACTCTTGATATCAGGTGTTAACGATGCAAAAACATTTGCGAAATCTTACATCACGCCCGGAGCCGAAAGCCTCATGTACAGCATGAACAGCGGCTGGTACAAAACCGCCAAAGTACACAAGCCTTTGGGCTTTGACATTTCGTTGGTTGCCAGCGGGCATTTTGTCAACAACGCAGATCAATCTTTTGATTTGAATGTATCCGACTATGAAAACATCCGTTTTGAAGACGGTAGCCAGTCGAAACAGGTTGCAACCGTTTTCGGCGAAAACACGCCAAGTGTGTCTGTTATTTCGCGGGTAGAAGAAAATGGATTGAATCAGGATATTGAAATCTTGTTGCCCAACGGCGTGTCGTCAAAAGGGGTGGATGTGTTGCCGACAGCCTTCTTACAAGCTGAAGTGGGACTGTTTAAATCGACCGAAATCAAAGTCCGCTATTTTCCCAAAACAAATATTGAGGAGGTCGAATCCGAAATGATAGGATTTGGAATCCAACACGAAATTACCTCTTGGTTGCCACTCGGTCGCGTCCTCCCTGTTGATATTTCAGGCTTAGTAGCTTATAACCAGTTAGATACTCAATTCGACTTTTCCGGCGATGTCGCTTTAAGAGGTGAAAATCAGCGGTTGGAATTGGATGCAGAAACTTGGTTATTCGAGCTAATTGCCTCCACCAAACTACCGATTATCAATTTTTACGGTGGATTGGGATACATTTCAGGCAATTCAGATTTAGATTTGAAAGGAACCTATATCATCGAAGCAAATATCTTCAACCAAGAGCGTGTGTTGACCGATCCGTTTACCGTGAACAATGACATTTCGGGGCTTCGGGCTACAGTCGGAGCCAAACTCAAACTCGGCTTCTTCGGGTTGAACGCCGATTACACATTTCAAGAATACGAAACCATCAGTGTCGGGATACATTTTGGTTTCAGATAATGTAAGGCTTCTGCGCGGTTTCGTCTAAAAATCCACTTTTATAAACCCGATTACAATTCATTTTTGTACTTTTGTTTTCGTCGATTTATCAAAGATTTCAAACCGAATAAATTCAAATTAAAAATTTCAAAAAAATGAAAGTTACCATCGTAGGAGCAGGAAACGTTGGCGCGACTTGCGCAGACGTAATTTCGTACAGACAAATTGCTAGTGAGGTAGTTCTTCTCGATATCCGGGAAGGTTTTGCAGAAGGAAAGGCCTTGGATATTATGCAATGTGCCACCACCACAGGCTTTAACACAAAAGTGGCCGGCACTACGGGAGATTATTCAAAAACCGCAGGCAGCGATGTAGTTGTTATCACTTCCGGCATTCCAAGAAAACCCGGCATGACTCGGGAAGAACTCATAGGCATCAATGCGGGTATTGTCAAGTCAGTTGCTGAAAGCATCCTCAAATATTCACCAAATGCAGTTATCGTTGTCGTTTCCAATCCGATGGATACCATGACCTACTTATCCCACAAATCTTTGGGATTGCCGAAAAACAAAATCATCGGCATGGGCGGCACACTTGACAGTTCTCGTTTCAAAACCTATCTTTCCTTGGCTCTTGGCAAACCTGCTAATGATATCCATGGCATGGTCATCGGTGGCCATGGCGATACCACCATGATTCCATTGACAAGGCTTGCTACCTACAACGGAATCCCGGTTTCTAAATTATTATCAGCCGAACAACTCGAAAAAGTTTCCGCAGACACGATGGTAGGCGGAGCAACTTTGACAAAATTGTTGGGAACTTCAGCTTGGTATGCTCCGGGCGCATCGGTCGCCTTCTTGGTTGACAGCATTCTTCACAACAGAAAAAGAATCATTCCTTGCTCCGTGTTTTTAAATGGCGAATATGGCGAAAAGGATATCTGCATCGGCGTTCCGGCCATCATCGGCAAAAACGGTGTAGAAGAAATCATCCAATTGGATTTGAATGAAAAAGAAAAAGCGTTGTTTAAATCGAGTGCCGAAAAAGTGCGGGAAATGAATAATGCACTCAATGAAGTGTTGAAATAATTTCGATAAGAATTATACCTCAAAAAAGGCTGTCGTTTGTGCGATGGCCTTTTTTAATAAAATGTGACAAATAAATTGTCTAATCAGGTTGTAAATTCTATATTTGTCCGTTTTTTAAAATACCTATAACAAAACAAGAAAATGCAAAATAAAGGACTCATTAGGCTATTTGCGATTTTATTCGGATTAGTAAGTATCTACCAACTTTCATTTACGTTTGTCGCCAACAAGATTGAAAACAAGGCTAAGGATTATGCAGCAAAAAATGTTGATTCAAATTCCATAGACTACCAACAAATCCTCGACTTGAAGGAGAGAGAATATTTGGATTCATTGGGTAACGAAAAGGTTTTCAATTTAGGATTTACCGATTTCACCTACAACGAGGTAAAAGACCGAGAGCTCAACAAAGGCCTCGATTTAAAGGGTGGGATCAATGTGATTCTTCAAATTTCCGTCAAAGACATCCTCAAAGGTTTGGCTAACAACACCAAAGATCCTGTTTTCAACGAAGCACTTGCCCTGGCATCGGCTAAACAAAAACAAAGCCAAGATGCTTATGTTGAGTCGTTCTTCATCGCCTTTGACGAGATAAATGCCAAAAACGGCAACAAGACTAAATTATCATCCCCTGATATTTTTGCCAACAAATCGCTTAGTGGAAGCATCAACTTCGACACACCGGAAAACGAAGTTAAAAACGTCATCCGCAGAAAAGTTGATGAGTCTGTCTTGAGTGCCTTCGAAGTGCTTAGAAAAAGGATTGATAAATTTGGGGTCACCCAGCCGAACATACAAAGGCTTGGGAATACAGGTCGTATTTTGGTTGAACTCCCCGGGGCTAAAGATGTCAATCGGGTTAAAAAATTGTTGCAAAGTACCGCCCAGTTAGAGTTTTGGGAAACCTACAAAGTGGATGAACTCGCCGGTTTCTTATCCCAAACCAACGAATATCTTAAAACAACCATCGTCAAGAGAGAAACCCCAAAAGAAACACCTGCCGCGACCGGAATCGATTCTTTATTGGTGGATGTAAAAAAAGACTCATTAGATCAGGCAGCTTCCAACAATCCTTTGTTTGACCTGTTTGTCAGAGAACAATCAAAAGTTTACAATGGCGGCCCAATCATCGCTACGGTTGCAACCAAAGACACCGCTGTTTTTAATCAATATCTGAACAATCCCCAAGTGAGAGGTTTGCTGCAAGGCGATCAAAAATTCGTCCGGTTTGCGTGGAGTAAGCCCGAAGGCCAATCGGAAATGATAGATTTGTACGCACTTAAATCTAACAGGGACAACATTCCACCGCTCAGTGGCAGTGTAATTGTCGAAGCCCAGCAATCTTACGATCAAATCGGCAAACCTTCTGTAACCATGCAAATGGACGGCGTAGGCTCTAAGATATGGGAAAAAATGACCGGAAAAGCTTCACAAGAGAATAGCAACATCGCCATTGTTTTGGACAATATTGTGTATTCTGCCCCAGGTGTTTCAAAAGGAGCTATTCAAGGCGGGCGTTCTGAAATTTCAGGAAACTTCACCCTGAACGAGGCCATCGACTTAGCCAACGTTTTGCGTGCCGGAAAACTGCCGGCCTCCGCAGATATTATCCAGTCTGAAATTGTTGGCCCTTCCTTGGGGCAAGAAGCTATAGACAGTGGTATCAATTCATTTGCAATCGCATTCTTAATCGTGCTTTTATGGATGGTTTTCTACTATGGTTATGCCGGTTTATTTGCCAATGTTGCCTTACTTTTCAACTTGCTGGTTATTTTTGGCGTACTGACCGGACTTGGCGCAGTTTTGACTTTACCCGGCATTGCAGGTATCGTGTTGACCATCGGTATGTCAGTTGATGCAAACGTGATTATATACGAGCGTGCCAAAGAAGAACTCTACGCCGGCAAAAATGTAAAAGAAGCACTCCGCCATGCCTTTAGTTGGAAAGGCGCTATGTCCTCTATTTTTGACGCAAACATTACCACCGCCCTAACCGCCTTGATTTTGTATGTGTTTGGAACCGGCCCTATTAAAGGATTTGCTACAACCTTGCTAATCGGGATTGCAACCTCTTTATTTTCTGCTATTTTTATTTCCAGACTATTTATTGAATGGTTTCTCAACAAAGGAAAAAGATTGGACTTCTCCACACCCATCACCAAAAATTGGTTTACCAATTTGAAATTCGATTTCTTGAGTAAACGAAAAATTGCTTATGTCTTTTCGGGGTCGATGATTGTGATAGCAATGATTTCCTTGTTTTCTTTAGGACTTAATTGGGGGGTTGACTTTGTCGGCGGTAGAACTTACCAAGTCCGGTTTGAAAATGCTGTCAACCCGACAGAAATTCAATTAATCGTGGTTGCCGAATTCGGCAGTGCGGAGGTAAAAACTTTCGGTTCCAACAATCAGCTTAAAATCACGACCAAATACAAAGTCGATGAAGAAGGAACGGAAATTGACAATGAAATTCAGGAAAAATTATTTAAAATACTTCAACCGTATTTGCCGGCCGGCCTATCCTTGGAAGACTTTGCTAATATTTCTGAAACAAAAACTGCGGGTATCATGAAAACCTTCAAGGTTACACCAAGCATAGCAGACGACATCAAACAAAATTCGGTTTGGGCACTTTTGGGTTCATTGGTTGTTGTTTTTATCTATATCTTATTGCGATTTGAAAAATGGCAATTCAGTTTTGGTGCTGTATTGGCTGTTTTCCATGATGCATTGGTCGTTTTAGGCGTATTCTCTTTGTTCTACAAGTTTTTGCCCTTCAACATGGAAATCGACCAAGCTTTCATTGCCGCAATTCTGACCGTTATCGGGTATTCGCTTAACGATACCGTAATAGTTTTTGACCGTGTCCGTGAATATTTGTCTGAGGGTTCCTCCAAAAAATTCGACACTTTGGTCAATGAAGCTTTAAATTCCACTTTAAGCAGAACCATCAACACCTCGGCAACAACCATCGTGGTTATCTTGGCCATTTTCATTTTCGGTGGCGATTCCATCAGAGGATTTATGTTTGCTATTCTGGTGGGTATTTTTGTAGGAACCTACTCTTCACTCTTTGTTGCAACACCAATTATGGTGGACACCATCAACAAAGAAGAAGCTAAAAAGGCCTTAAAAGGAAAAAATTAATACAACAAAAGCAGCTATTTTTGATGTTTTTTGTTTGAAAATTGTTTGATAAAAAATATAAATTTATATTTGCATTGTCATGAATAATAAAAGTACACACCATCATTCTCTATGTTTCGCTCAGGCGAGGTGAGATTGTATTGTGTAAAACAGACATATTTCGAACCCGTTTGAGCCAATCAAACGGGTTTCTTTTTTATAAAATTTTTAAATTAAATTATGAACACACTAAAAATTGCCATTCAGAAAGCAGGCCGGCTGAATGAAGACTCCATGCAAATCTTGAAAGATTGCGGAATTTCCATCGACAACGGACAAGACCAGCTCAAAGCCTCTGCCAAGAACTTTCCCATCGAGGTTTTGTATCTCCGAAACGGCGACATTCCGCAATATTTGAGAGACGGTGTAGTTGATGCGGCCATCATTGGCGAAAACCTCTTGATAGAAAAAGGAAACGACTTGCGCATCGTCGAACGTTTGGGGTTTTCAAAATGCAGGGTCTGCATCGCAGTACCCAAAGACGTTGACTACCAATCCGTCCAAGACCTTCAGGAAAAACGCATAGCCACTTCATATCCGAATACGGTCAATAATTATTTATCAAAATTCGGTGTAAAAGCTGAGTTGCACATCATCAACGGTTCAGTTGAAATCGCTCCAAACATCGGTTTGGCCGATGCCATTTGCGACATCGTGTCGAGTGGTAATACCCTTTTCAAAAACAATTTGAAAGAGGTCGAAGTGATGATGGAGAGTGAAGCGGTACTGGCCGTCGGATCAAAATTGACTGAAGTTAAAAAAGAAATTTTAGACAAACTTCAGTTCCGAATCAAATCGGTTTTGCGCGCTCGCGAATCAAAATACGTATTGCTAAACGCTCCCCATTCGCGACTCGACGAAATTATCAAACTTTTGCCCGGTATGCGCAGCCCGACGGTGCTTCCTTTAGCAGAAGAAGGTTGGAGTTCTGTTCATACCGTCATTCAAAAAGATAAGTTTTGGGAAATCATCGATGCGCTCAAATCTGCCGGTGCAGAAGGCATCCTCGTTTGCCCGATTGAGAAAATGGTTTTATAAAACGGTAAAGATGATTAAAATAGACAACCCAAAACGAAGTGATTGGCAGGTAATTTTGAAAAGGCCTACCCGCACTTACGCGAATATCGAGCCTGTCGCCAAAGAAGTATTCGACAAAATCCGACGGGAAGGCGATGCGGCACTATCCGAATACACCACACGTTTCGACCACGTTTCGCTCATCACACAGAAAGTATCTGAAGGCGAGATTCAAGAAGCCATTCAAGCCGTTCCGGAAGAGTTGAAACAAGCCATTCAGACAGCCAAAATCAACATCGAAACTTTTCACAAAGCACAAAAAACGCCCGTTCTTGAAGTTGAAACCACTCCGGGAGTTCGTTGTTGGCAGGAAAAAAGACCCATTCAAAAAGTGGGGTTGTACATACCGGGCGGAACCGCCCCGTTGTTTTCGACCATCCTGATGCTGGCAGTTCCTGCTCAGATTGCGGGTTGCAAAGAGGTCGTGTTGTGTTCACCACCAAATAAAGAAGGGAACATTCATCCGGCTATTTTATATACTGCCAATCTGTGTGGCGTTACGCAAATTTTTAAAGCCGGCGGCATGCAGGCCATTGCCGCGATGACTTTTGGCACAGAATCCATCCCAAAAGCCTATAAAATTTTCGGACCCGGAAATCAATATGTCACCGTTGCCAAACAGTTGGCTACGCAATTTGGTGTAGCCATCGACATGCCTGCCGGGCCGAGTGAGTTGTTGGTCGTAGCAGACGATAGTGCTGTTCCTGCTTTTGTCGCCTCCGACCTGCTGAGCCAAGCCGAGCACGGCGAAGACAGCCAAGTAATTTTGGTTTCAACTTCCAAAAAAATGATAGATTCGGTGGAGCAAGAAATTCACGCTCAACTCCAAGTTTTACCACGCAAATCGATAGCCGAAAAATCTATCGCCAATTCCAAATTGATTTATGTGGACAATCACCAAACCGCTTTGGAACTCATCGATGAGTATGGTCCCGAACACTTTATCATATGTACAGAAAACGAAAATTTTTACGTGGACAGTATTGCCAATGCAGGATCGGTTTTCGTCGGAAATTACACCCCCGAAAGTGCCGGGGATTATGCCTCCGGAACCAATCATACGCTGCCGACAAACGGTTCTGCGAAAAATTACAGCGGCGTGCATTTGGATAGCTTTATGAAAAGTATGACTTTTCAAAAAGTAAGTGAAATGGGAATTCAAAACATCGGAAAAACCATCGAAACCATGGCGGAAGCTGAAGGCTTGCAAGCCCATAAAAATGCGGTCACACTTCGCTTGAATTCTTTATCTGTTAAACTTTAATCGTTATTAGTTATTCATAATTTGTAATTCGTAATTCATTAATCTAACCATGTCTTCAATTTTCAATCTTTCTGCCCTCGTCCGAACCAATGTGCTTCGGCTCAAGCCTTATTCATCTGCACGCGATGAGTTTAAGGATTTCGAGCAAGAGATGGTGTTTTTGGATGCCAATGAAAATCCGTTTGAAAATGGTGTCAACCGTTATCCTGACCCGCAACAACGCGCTTTGAAAAAAGCATTGGCTGAACAAAAAGACGTTTTGACAGAAAACATCCTTTTAGGCAACGGCAGCGACGAAGTACTCGATTTGATTTTCAGGGCTTTTTGCGAACCCAAAACAGACAACATCATCACACTGCCACCAACGTACGGCATGTATGGCGTTTTGTCCGAAATCAATGCGGTTGAAAACCGGGAGGTTTTGCTTTTAGAAAATTTCCAACCCGAAGTTTCAGAAGTTATAAAAAAGATTGATACACAATCCAAAATCTTGTTCATTTGTTCGCCAAACAATCCCACCGCGAATGCTTTCGATGCCGATAAAATAGAAAAAATGATTGTCCGTTTTCCGGGTTTAGTAGTCATAGACGAAGCTTACATCGATTTTTCTGAGAAGGAAAGTTGGCTAGCCCGATTGAACGATTTTCCTAATTTGATTGTCACACAAACACTTTCCAAAGCTTATGGAATGGCCGGAATACGATTGGGAATTTGCTATGCATCGGCTGAAATTATTGCTGTTCTCAATAAAATTAAACCGCCGTATAATGTCAACAAATTGACGCAAATAAAAGCCATGGAAAGGGTTTTGGATGTTGCGGGTGTACAACAGGAAGTTAAAAGAATTTTACAAGAAAGAAATATATTGTTGGAAGCCTTGAAAAAAATTGAATTTGTCAAAAAAATATATCCAACCGATGCTAATTTTGTGTTGATTAGGGTAGATGATTCTGCCAAGCGATACACCCAATTGCTTGAAAAAGGCATCGTCACCCGAATTCGGAGTTCGCAACCGCTTTGCCAAAACACCTTGCGCATTACGATAGGGACATCCGCCGAAAATAAAAAATTAATAACCGCCTTAAATCAAATGAACTAATGGCTAAAAAAGTGCTTTTTATAGACCGTGACGGCACGATAATCAAAGAACCGGAAGACGAGCAAATCGATGCGTTTGCAAAACTCGAATTCTACCCGAAAGCCTTGACTTACTTGTCCAAAATCGCCACCGAGCTCGATTTTGCATTGGTCATGGTCACCAATCAGGATGGTTTGGGAACGGCTAATTTTCCGGAGGAAACCTTTTGGCCGGTACACCATTTTATTTTAAAAACTTTGGAAGGTGAAGGTGTTAAGTTTGATGATATTTTAATTGACCGGACTTTTCCGAAAGACAATGCGCCCACCCGAAAACCCAAAACCGGATTGTTGACTCGCTATTTTTCTTCTAGTTACGATTTGGCAAACTCTTTCGTAATCGGCGACCGATTGACAGACGTCGAATTGGCAAAAAACCTGAACGCGAGTGCAATTTTTATAAACAAACAAACGAATTTGGGCACAGACGAAGTTTCTGTTAAACAAGCCGAACTACAAAAATTTATCGCACTTGAAACAAACAATTGGGAACAAATCTACACATTTCTGAAATTGCAAACCCGCGTTGCCGAACTGCACCGCAAGACCAACGAAACGGATATTTATATCAAACTCAACTTGGACGGCACCGGAAAAAGTGAAATCAAAACAGGGATTGAATTTTTTGACCACATGCTCGACCAGCTCGCGCGACACGGCCAAATGGACTTGGATATACGCATCGAAGGCGATTTGCAAGTTGATGAACACCACACGATTGAAGACACAGCGATTGCGTTGGGCGAAGTATTCGGTCGTGCTTTGGGAAACAAATTAGGCATCGAACGCTATGGTTTTTGTCTGCCTATGGACGATTGTCTGGCACAGGTTGCCATCGATTTTGGCGGGAGAAACTGGTTGGTTTGGGAAGCTGATTTTAAACGCGAAATGATTGGCAAGATGCCGACTGAGATGTTCTATCATTTTTTCAAATCCTTTACCGATGGTGCTAAAGCCAATCTCAATATCAAAGCGGAAGGTACCAACGAGCACCACAAAATCGAAGCTATTTTTAAAGCCTTTGCCAAGGCCATCAAAGCGGCTGTCAAACGCGATGTGGAAAAGATGATTCTACCGACAACCAAGGGAATCATTTAGTAAGAATCAATCGAATTTGTTTGATATATTTGTGTGACAATCTTGGAAAATAGTTTGTAGCTGATGTAAAATGACTATTGAAAATTTATAACTTGATCTTTAATATTGATGTTGAATTCAAAAATTTAAGGATGAATAGTTCGGCTAAAGCCTTTTTTGATTGTTGCAGCAATCATCCTGCTGAAGCGGGAAGCAATTCAAAGCCAAGGCGCAATTGAAAAGTATAAATAAATTCTGAAATAATTTTCATGCCATTACACAAAGGAATAAACATCAATTGGCTTCTGCCAAATACCTAATAAAAGATGATTAACAAGCGGCTACTGGTCAAAAATTTGTTGGCGCATCAAGATGAAAATAGTTTTTATGACAAAAAACGCCGCTTAGATTTGTATGTAAAAGAAGGCAAAGCCAAATTTTTGAAACACGTCTGTGCCCTGAGCAACTCCAACCCCAAAAATAATTCCTACATTGTGGTTGGGGTCGAAGATGATAAAAATACCATCGTCGGAGTCGATTTTTTTGACGACAGCAAGATTCAAAACCTGATTGATGCATACTTAGACAATGCGCCGTTGGTGCAGTACGAAAACATCCCGTTTCCGAACCTCCCGAATGACAAAGTAGTGGGTTTAGTGACTATATTCCCAAACAACAAACTGACATCGCTCCGCCGGAATATTTGGAAATATTGGGGAGGAACGGTTTTCTTCAGGCAAGGAAGCAACTCCATGCCGGTGAACTTTCGAAGCGAATTGGTGGATACAAACTCCAAAATAGTAGCTTCGATAGAAAAGTCGGCACAAAACAACATTCAATTGACTTTGGATGGCGTATTTGATTTCATCATCAAAAAACATCCCGATTTTCCGCCACATTACAAAGTTTTCAAGGAGATATTCGTGATGTGCTGGGCAGGGCTGGAAAAGAGAATCGGCGAGTCTGTCTATTTTTCACGTGTTGATATTGAATTGGTTAACGAGCATGTCAGGCTTTTCTATTCGGCTTTGGACGAAGTGTCTATTATGTTTGATGAAGACAGTTTCAGAATTGTCGAGTATGTGCAGTTAGGAATTAATCAACACCAAAAATATTACCCATTAGAAGAAGTCGTGATTAATTTTGAAGAAAACGGCACCTATAAAATCAACTCCCACTTGCTGTTTGAACCACCCCAATTTGACAAAGTAGTCATGCATCATCTATACAATGCCAACAACAAATTGGTATCGAAATTGATTAAAGGCGCATCGATTGAAACCATAGATAAAAACGATTTGGAAAACCTCCCCAACACCTATCTGCTTTGTTATCTGAACGGTTTTGAGGAAGCCAAAGAAAAATTAATCGCTGCAAAACCTTTTCTTAAACTTCACAGCGAAAAAACCTACGATGCCTTTAAAGAGGTGATGCGGATATTTAGAAAAATACGATACAATTAAAGTTCGTTAAAATATTGGTAAATCAAAGAGGTTCGTCTGCTTATCCCTATTTAAATCTTATCTTTGCCACAAACTATTTATAATTTCACAATGCCATTACATCCACAACGAAAAGAAGTCATGAAAACCCTCGAACCCGAGGTGGACGCATGGATGCAAGAATATTTGATTCCCGCCGAAAAAATCTGGCAACCAACCGATTTGCTGCCTGACTCTTCTAACGAAAATTTTTACGAAGCTGTTCGCCAAATCCGTGAAGAAGCACGTGAATTGCCCTATGATTTTTGGGTTGTCTTGGTAGCCGACACCATCACGGAAGAGGCACTGCCAACCTACGAATCATGGATTATGGATATCGAAGGAGTTGAGCAACATGAAAGAAACGGCTGGTCTCGCTGGACTCGGCATTGGACAGCCGAAGAAAATCGCCATGGCGATGCACTCAACAAATATCTCTATCTCTCTGGTATGGTCAATATGAAAGAGATTGAAATTACAACCCAACACATCATCTCCGACGGATTTGCAATCGGCACCGGAAGAGATCCTTACAAAAACTTTGTATATACCAGTTTTCAAGAATTGGCTACACATATCTCGCACAAAAGAGTCGGGCAATTGGCACAAAAAAAGCAAAATAAACTCCTCGGGAATATGTGTAAACTGATTGCCGGAGATGAGATGCGCCACTACATGGCCTATCGATCTTTTATCCAACGGATTTTTTCGGTTGACCCGAGTGAGATGATGATAGCTTTTTCGGATATGATGAAAACAAAAATCGTGATGCCGGCACAATTCATTCGTGAGTCGGGTGGTGTCATCGGTGATGCTTTTGAAAATTTTTCCAACGCAGCCCAACGGTTGGGTGTTTATACCACCGAAGATTATATCGATATCTTGAAAAAATTAACCGACTTTTGGGACATCACCAACATCCGGGAACTCAACGACAAATCGGAACGCGCGCGTGATTACATCATGAATCTGCCGGACAGATTGGCTAAAATATCAGAAAGAATTAAAATCCCGCAAGACCCGTATGCTTTCAAATGGGTAACGGTTTAAGTTCGTTTTAAAACAAATGACAGGTCAACAGCGCACTTTGGTAATTGGTGATATTCACGGCGGTTATAAGGCCTTGGCCCAAGTTCTAGAATTCGCAAAAGTTACAGCCGCTGACCGGTTGATTTTTTTGGGCGATTATGTCGATGGCTGGAGCGAATCGTCAAAAGTAATTGATTTGCTGATTCAATTAAACAAAAAACAATCTTGCCTTTTTATCAAAGGGAACCACGATGATTTGTTTGAAAAATGGTTGTTAGAAAAAACTGACAATCCGCTTTGGTTGCAGCACGGGGGTCAGGCCACCATCGACGATTACAGGCAAGCTGACAAAACAACTGTCTTAAAACATTTGAATTTTTTGCAATCGCTGAAAAACTATCACATCGATGCCAAAAACAGATTGTTTGTTCACGCTGGATTCACCTCCCTGCACGGGCCTGAAAAAGAATACAACAACATCCCGTTTTATTGGGATAGGACGCTGTGGGAAACTGCCGTTGGTTTGGATACTAACATTCCACACGACTCGCCCAAATACCCTCAAAGGATGAAACTGTTTGCCGAAATCTACATCGGCCATACACCCACCTTGCGCATTGGCAACCTTACGCCTGTTAAAGCTGCGAACGTGTGGAACATCGATACGGGAGCCGGCTTCACAGGAAGCCTGACTATGATGGATGCGGACACCAAAGAATTTTGGCAGAGCGACCCTTTACCGACTCTTTATCCGTCTGAAAAAGGAAGAAATTGAAACAAAAAAAACCTACAGCCATGAAAAAACTCTTTTTACTGTTGCCTTTTTGCTTTTTTACATTCTTTCAAACCGCTTGTCAAGATAAGGTGAAAATTGGAGAATCGGAAAAGAAGCTGACTATAAACCGGCAAGTAGCCTATTTTGCAAGCGGTTGCTTTTGGTGTGTGGAAGCGATTTATGAAAGTGTAAAAGGTGTGGATGAAGCCGTTTCAGGATACAGTGGCGGCCAAACCAAAAACCCCAGCTATGAAGCCGTAGGTTTCGGGCAAACCGGTCATGCCGAAACAGTTGCCGTTTACTACAACCCAAAAGTAGTTTCCTACGAAATACTGGTAAAAGTCTTTTTCGGCTCGCACGACCCTACGACCTTAAACCGTCAAGGACCGGATAGAGGAACGCAATACCGCTCGGTAATTTTTTATCAAAATGAAACAGAGAAAAATATCGCCATTGCTTATGTAAAATCGTTGGAAGCAAAACACGTATTCAACGCACCTACCGTTACACAAATCGTGCCTTTCAAAATCTTTTACCAAGCGGAAGATTATCATCAGGATTACGAAAAACATCATGCCGAAAACCCCTACATCCAAAATGTTTCTATCCCCCGATTGAGAAAGTTCCAGCAAAAATTCCCGGAATTGTTGAAACAAAATTCACATTAAAAATATTGAGAACTATAATGCTACCAAGTCAACAAAAAAAGTAGCTTACAAAATCCGGGAAAATCCTCAGACTTACATTTTAATTTCAAATTTAATTCGCAATTAGATCCCTTTGGGTTTTAATTTGAGATACTTACTCAAGATAAGTTAACGGAAATTATTTAACCTTAAGTTCAACTAATAAATGCGAATCAAGGATAAAATCTGACTTGATAAGAAATCCTACTCCTCCCTTATAAATTCCAAAATCAATCGGTCTATTTCTCGCGGGTTTTCTTCCTGTATAAAATGTTTGGCGTCAAGCATATGTATATTTTCGGGTTGGATATGCAAATCACTGACAACCTCTTCACGCATGTTGTCTATCACCAAAAACTTGTCGTATTTGCCCCAAATCAGCATGATGGGTTTGTTAATTTCGCGGATGATGCCGGAGTAGTCGGGTAAGTTGTTGCAAGTGGACGAAAAAAAAGTGTACATCGCTTTGGTCTGTCCTGCCAACAGCGGTTTTTTATAACCTTGATAAGACACTTTGGTCAGGTTGTTTTCCATCAAACCGTCTTTAAAAAGTTGTTTGAGCATGACATCCGTAGAGATGCCGTTGCTGTAAAGCGACATGGCTAATTTGGCAAAAAATCCTCTTTTGAAACGGATGGGTGGATGAAATCCCGTTGGATAGATTATCGTGTTCAGAATAACCAATTTATCGACACGATTGGGAGCAGCCTTCATCAACTCCCATGTCCAAAGTCCCCCGGCATCGTGAAATACCTGTGTCCAATGTTCTATTTTGAGGTGATCCATCAAGGCAATCAATCGTTGGGCATGCGCCTCGGGGTGGTACAAGTCGTAGCCTTTAGGAGAATCGCTGTTGCCAAAACCTAGCATGTCAGGCACAATCACTCGATATCCGCCCGCTACCAACTCATCAATCATATTTCGGTAAAGCCACGACGAAGTCGGCACACCGTGCAACAATAGTAAAACAGACCCGTGACCTCTATCTATATAAGCCATTTTCCCATCCTTGCTCCGAAATGATTTTTGCGACTTGGTGAATTCTTTATAGGTCAATTCACCTTCTGTTTTTGGGGCAAAACCGGATTTACAGGATATCAAAAATAAAATCCCCAATAATGAGAAGGCAAATACTGGCTTCATACTTAAAATTTTAGTGGTGAATGATCGGATTATGGCCTGCCTCAAAAGACTGCAAAGTCAAGTCTTTTCCATCAAAAACAGCGTAGGTATAATGTGAAATCCAATCGCCGAGATTGACATATCTGCTTGTTCCGGTCAAGGCAATGTCAATCGGCAGATGGCGATGCCCAAAAATAAAATAATCGAAGTGTTTTTCTGCCAATTTTCGTTTGGCATATTGCGCCAACCACTCGTTTTCCGCACCCAAAAAGGTTACATCTTCAACACCCGAAATGAGTTTGTTTTTGACGGAAAGATGTTGTGCCAAACGCACACCGAGGTCGGGATGAAGCCAACGGAAAAACCATTTCGACACCGGATGTGCAAATACCTTTTTCATCCTTTTGAATCCTTTGTCGCCCGGTCCCAAACCATCGCCGTGCCCGATGAAAAATTGTTTGCCGTTGAACTCAAAAACTTGTGGGCTGTGATAGACCGGAATGTTGAGTTCGCTTTCAAAATAGCCGTCCATCCACAAGTCGTGGTTGCCGACAAAATAGTGGATTTGAATTCCCGAATCGCTCAATTCTGCCAATTTACCGAGAACACGAACAAAGCCTTTGGGAACTACTTTTTTATATTCGAACCAAAAATCGAATAAGTCACCTACCAAAAAAAGACTGTGAGCATCTTTTTTAATGGCCTCTAACCAACTGACAAACAACTGCTCGCGCGGAAGGCTTTTTGCACGGTCAGGAGCGCCTAGGTGATTGTCGGAAGCGAAGTATATTTTTTTCCCTTGCGGAAGATTCATGCGCTTGGTTTTACGGGTAAATATAAGAAATTTATTAAACGAGATATTAAGACCCAACAGGTTTTAGAAACTTGTTGGGTCTGGAAATATAGATTAAAAAACCTTTTGGGTCTCCACATCAGACATGATATTACATGATACCCCCACCCGATTTGGTGTTGTCATCCCTGTTTTTGCGGTTTCTGGATTTTACATCGCCTTTTGAGAAGCTGTAGGAAAATCCGATGTAAACCCTGCGGCTTTCCCATTTTGAAAACCCGGATTGTGGAAAAGGGTTGTCTGCGCTGAAATTGGCGTATTGTGTTTTGAAGATATCGTTGACCCGGAAACTCAAGCTGCCCTTGTCTTTCAGTACTTTGTATCGCAAACCGGCATCAATCCGCCACATTTCTTCTACATCAAGTTGTAGTGTCCGCTCTCTGCCGGTGTACATGCCGAATAGCTGAAAATTGAGTTTTTTGGTGGCTTTGAAACTGTTGTTTACACGAAAATTCAACTTGGTATTTTCCCGCGATAGGTTGTTTGCGCCAGCCACACCATTCAGGGTTTGTTGGTACAAATCAAAGTTGACAGTCGTATTCCACCATTCCCAAAATTTATAACTAATTGAACTTTCAAATCCGTAGGCTTCGTTGTCGTCCACGTTGTCAAAACTCAGGATGGTTTGGGTCACGTCGTTCGGGTTTTCAAAAAGTGTCTGCGTGATTTCGTCTTTTATTTTTCGGTAGAAAGTGGTGAACGAAACCGAACCTTTCGTCAACTGGCGTGAATATCCAAATTCGTATGAGTTTGTAAACTGCGGGTCGAGCGCAGGGTTGCCCAATCCGGTAATGGTGGGTGTGCTAAACTGACGGATTGGATTGGTTTGTTCCAAGCCAGGACGGTCAACGCGGCGGCTGTAACTCAACGAAAACTGATTTTTTTCGGATGGTGACCAAGTGGTGTGCACGGATGGATATAAATTAAAATAATCTTCGTTGAAAACATTGGCATTGTCGCTCACGGCATCCACCTCAAAATATTCGCTGCGCACGCCTGCTTGAAGTGTGATTTTTTTCCAGTTGTAACCGAGCGTGAGGTAAGCGGAATAGATATCCCTGTCGTAATCAAAAATCGTATTGACACTGTTCGGATCGGGATTGTTAGTCTTGAAATCAATACTGTTTTCGTTAGACCTGTATTCTAATCCGGCTTCCAATTTCATTTTTTCGGTGATTGGGTTTACGTAATCGAAGTTGAAAATATTTTCTGTTTGTTCGGGTCTGAGCAAGTCCACATACCGTATTTGGTCTGTATCAGTCATAAAATCGAAAACTGCTTTCTCTTTGGAATTGGTGTCGCTCAGATTGGCTTCAACTTCCAAATTGTGTCCTTCCTTGGCAAAATCTATTTTGTAATTGAAATTATAGGTTTGTGTATCGTTGTCGTTATCGATAAAATTGTCTTGAATCAAATCGGGTTGGTCATTCAATACAAAATCGACATTTGTCAAAATATCAGCATCGGCATTGAATGCATTTTGGATGGTATAAAACGAAAAAGTATTTTTCGGATTGATGTAAAAATCGAAACCGAACTTCGCTAAGTGTGAATTTGACTGGTTCAAAATATTCAAATCTTGAAGCGTTTGGTTGTCTGTCCGGTCGATGAAAACTTTGCTAAAAGAAGTTCCCGAATTGACGCCGTAATTGGCAAACCAGTTGAATTTATTGGTTTTGTAGTTTAAATCTACCGAACCGTTCCATTTTGATTTTACCCCATAGGTGTAGCCGGAATTAAAACTGCCATTGAAGCCTAAATTGGCATTTTTGTGCAACACGATGTTGATGATCCCCGACATGCCCTCCGGATTATATTTTGCAGAAGGATTGGTGATTAACTCCACACTTTTAATGGATGAAGAGGGGATTTGTTTTAACAATTGGCTGGGTTCGATGTTGGTGGGTTTGCCATCCACCAAGATGCGCACGTTGCTGTTGCCGCGCATGCTGAGATTCCCGTCTTGATCGACACTTAGCGAAGGGAGATTGCCCATGATGTCGGCCGCAGTTGCGCCCATGGTGGTGATGTCTTTGCCCACGTTGATGACCTTGCGGTCAATTTTTTGTACAACTGTCGATTGTTCCCCAACCACGCTGACTTCTGCAAGCCCCGAAACAACTTCTTCCAGATTAATCACGCCAACATCAATTATTTTGGATTGGGTCAGGTCAATTTTTGAGGCAAAATTCTTATAGCCGATGAATTGAACTTCTATCCAAAGTATTTCTTCCGGCAGGCCTTTTACCTCGAAAAATCCGTTTTCATCAGTTATACTTCCAAACAACTGATTCGGATTTTCCTGCCATTTCAAAGAAACCGCGGCATACGGAATGGGTGCTCCCGATTTTTGTTCAATAACTTTTCCGAAAACAACACCCCTGCCTTCGGGAGCAGGATTGGCAAGTTGTGCATTCATGATACTGTAAAAAAAGAGGCTTAACAAGAGGATGGCTTTTTTCATTTTAAAAATAGTTTTAGTTTAATTTGTTTGGTTGCGATTAATCTTGAGTTTAAAATTGATTTAATATGTATTGCATATTACTGTGTTTTACATACTACATAAAAAACAATTTTCTTTACAAAAACTAAAATCAACCTTTTTATTTTGTAATTTTAATATAAGACGACAAGAAAGTTAAATTTGTTACATCAATTTTAAAAACATGAAATGAGCCATAACAATTAAGTTGATACCAACCGAAATGTTCGATGGTGAATTCCATCTGACCAATAAAAAAGAACAGATGAAAAAAACACTCATTCTCGGTGCATCAAACAATCCGGGAAGATATGCAAACAGGGCGATGAGAATGATGCATCAACACGGGGTAGAAACCGTTGGCATCGGAAGTAGAAAAGACAATTCTGAAACCTTTCCAATTTTAGATTCCATTAATTTGCAAGAAAAATTCCACACGGTTTCAATTTATCTCAGCCCAGAAAACCAAAAAAATTATTACCAAGGCATCCTTACCCTTAAACCTGAGCGGGTCATTTTCAATCCGGGGAGCGAGAATCCGGAATTGGAACAGCTGTTAAAGGCAAACAACATCCCGTTTGAGCGGGCTTGCACTTTGGTTTTGCTCTCAACGGGGCAATTTTGAGTTTAACATAACTCGTATCTTTGCATTATTCAAAAGAAAAATTATGGCAACCAAAAAAATAGAAGTGGTCATTCCTCCCAGAGAACCTCATTTTGTAGGAGACGGATTTCGAGTCCACAATTTTATACCGAGTGCATACCGTCTAGATATGCAGCGAATGAGCCCATTTATCATGCTCGATTACAACTCAAAATTTTATTTTCCGCCGACCGACACGCCCAGAGGAGTGGGTGTTCATCCGCACCGGGGTTTTGAAACAGTTACAATTGCGTATAAGGGCAAAGTGGCACACCACGACAGCAGCGGTGGCGGCGGAGTCATCGGCGAAGGCGATGTGCAATGGATGACGGCTGCATCGGGTGTATTGCACAAAGAATACCACGAAGAAAATTTCAGCAAACAAGGCGGTGATTTTCAAATGGTGCAATTGTGGATTAATCTTCCGGCCAAGGACAAAATGTCAAAACCCAAATACCAAGCCATCCAAAACAAAAGCATCAATCGTTTTCATTTGGAAAACAAGAATGGTGAAATTGAAGTTATCTCCGGTGAGTACAAAGGCATCAAAGGCGCAGCCTCAACTTTTACACCGGTGAATATGCTCAACGCAAAAATGAACAAAGGCGCAAAAACCGATTTTAATTTCCCGGCAAACTACAATACTGCTTTGTTAGTCATAGAAGGCAGCATCTTGGTAAACGAAGCCGGACAAGCGCCCACCGACCATTTTGTCTTGTTTGAAAACCAAGGTGAAAATTTCACTGTTGAAGCCCTTGAAAACGCAGTTGTATTAATCTTGAGCGCAGAACCCATCCATGAGCCTATTGCCGCACAAGGCCCGTTTGTGATGAACACCAAAGCGGAAATCATACAGGCAATCAATGATTTTAATTTAGGTAAATTCGGATTTCTGGAAGATTAACCAAAACCAGTGAAGTATGTATAACATTCAATAAAAAAATCATCGAAGAAAAAAGAGGCAAATCACCATACCGCCACACTGATTAAATTTTCAATAAATTTTCTCGATTTTTGACTTTTTATAAAATGTCCACGTTGGAAAGCATCGACTTTATAAGATAACAATTCTTTATATACGACAATCCAATCTATGGCTCTTGCCGTAAAACCATGATGGTTACTTAAATGTTTCCGTAAACGAGATTCAAGCGAATCCCCAGTGTGTCCAACATAATAATTATCTAATTCCTTAGAATACAGTATGTAAACGTGATAACTCAAAAAGCTGAATCATTTTTGTGATCGCGACAGGATTCGAACCTGTGACCGTCTGCTTAGAAGGCAGATGCTCTATCCAGCTGAGCTACGCGACCAATTACTATTCCTTTATCTCTAACTTGTGACCGTCCCGATGAAATCGGGATGCTCTATCCAGCTGAGCTACGCGACCAATATTTTAATCCTTTTAATCTAATAATTCAACCTCTCAATTCCTGCTGATTCCTGCCTTTCTATTTTACGTAATATACTGATTATTAATATACTATTAAAATAAAAACTGAAAAATTATCCGAGTTTTATTTTCCGCAAACAAGGATGCAAATATAAACGCCTATGCCGTATAAAACAAGCTAAATTATTAATTATTTGTGAAGTGTAAATTTTATGGAAAATCATATCTTTAAATAATTAATCCCGTTTTCTTTTTATGGAAATAACTTTTCCCCTCACCGCCGGATTGATAGCGGCTATGTTACACGTCGTCACCGGCCCCGATCATTTGGCAGCCGTCACGCCTTTCGCCATCGAATCGAAGAAAAAAGCTTGGAAAATAGGCCTTTTTTGGGGAATCGGGCACTTGGTTGGTATGTTGTCTATCGGGGTTTTGTTTGCCGTTTTTAAAAACCTGATTCCGGTCGGACGTATTTCTCACTACAGCGAACAACTCGTCGGTTTGGTGCTTATTGGTATCGGGGTTTGGGCTTTTTATAAAATTTTTAAAGTAGAAAATGTTCACAAACACTTGCATGTACACAGTGAAAACGCACCGGTTATTCATAAACACTTGCACGAACACAGCCACGGGCAAACCCACAAACACGCGCATTCCAAAAACCTAAACCAAAGCAATTTCGCTTCCTTTTCCATCGGTTTTTTGCACGGTTTAGCAGGAATCGCACATTTTCTGTTGTTTATTCCTATCTTAGGTTTTAATTCTCGCTTGGATGCATCTCTGTACATCGGTGGTTTTGGCATCGGAATTTTGGTTGCGATGATTGCTTATGCTTTTGTAATCGGAAAAATCGCGTCCGTCAATAAAAACGGGCACAACGAAGTTTTTTTCAAAGGAATCCGAATGGCTGGTGGGCTTTTCGCCATCGCAATCGGTATTTATTGGTTGTTAACCTGAGTTCGATTAATCCAAAATGTGTCAGTTTGAGGTTTCGATACGTCACGCCCCAGCGTGACTACTCGACCTGACATTTCCTTGTAGTTGTAACCATTATCACTTCGAGTTTTTTGAATCAGCGAAGCGTATTCAAAAAGTATCGACAAGTCGATCACTCTCTCGTCCCGATCCCGACACCAATTGGGATTGGGACTTGGTCTTAAAGTACTCCTTATTCCCTAACAAATCCGCGGCAACTGCTCGCCAATCAACGCACTGACAATCCGCTTTCCACCAATCGAACTGTGCATGACTACTTTGGCGGGATGATCGACCGTAACTTCCCCGATACAAACCGCGTTTCTCCCTTTCTCATCTTTTCTCATCAATAAAATCACATGATCTGCAATTTCAGCCTCTACAATGGTGATAAACACACCTTCATTGGCAACATACAACGGGTCTAATCCCAAAATTTCACAGGCTGCAGCCACTTGCTTTTCCAAGGGGATTTGATCTTCAAAAATCGCAATGCCCTTGTTTGTATCCGTTGCAATTTCAGACAACACACTCGCCACACCGCCACGGGTCGGGTCTCTGAAAAAATGTATTTTATCACCAAAAGTGTCCAATAAATCTTTTACCAAAAAGTTTACGTTGGTGGTGTCGCTCACGATGTCCGACTCGAAAGCCAAGCCTTCCCGTTCAGACATGATGGCCATGCCGTGTTGTGCAATATAGCCGTTCACGATAATTTTATCGCCTATTCCGATTCGGCCGGTTGATATCTTTGCCTTTGCATGCACTTCGCCAAAACCGGTGGTATTGATAAAAATCTTGTCACCTTTTCCGCGTTCAACCACCTTGGTGTCTCCGGTGATGATGAGTACTCTGCTTCGGTCGGCAGCCGCTTTGATTGATTGTATGATTTCTCGAAATTCAACAATTTTCAATCCTTCCTCAATAATAAAAGCCAACGAAAGATACTTGGGAATAGCTCCACACATCGCCACATCATTCACTGTCCCGTTGATGGCAAGTTCGCCGATATTGCCACCTTTAAAAAAGATGGGGGAAACCACAAAACTATCGGTGGAAATAGCAATTTCACCGTCAATTTTGACCACAGAACCGTCGTGCTTCTGATCGATAAACGGATTGCTAAACGTTTTAAAAATGAGCTTATCCAATAAATCGCGGGTCATCTTTCCGCCACTTCCGTGCCCGAGATTGATGGTGTCAAATCCTAATTCTGAATCATCCATGAATTATATCTTGATTTAATTATTTGAAAAATGATAATAGGCTGCACAGGCACCTTCCGAAGAAACCATCGGTGCACCCAAAGGGTTGTAGGGTGTGCATTTTTTTCCGAATTGACTGCATTGGTTCGGCTTTTTGATGCCTCTTAAAATTTCACCGGCAATGCAATCGGAATTTTCCGGGGCTTTCATGTGGCTAATCCCAAACTTCGTTTCCGCATCATATTTTTTATACGCTTCCCTGATTTGATAGCCGCTGTTAGGAATTTCTCCGATGCCGCGCCATTCGCGATTGCCCACTTCAAAAATTTTGCGGATAACTTCCTTCGCGACTTTATTGCCTTCGGGCTTCACTACTCTAGTATATTGATTTTTCACTTCGTGAACCCCTTTTTCTAATTGACAAACCGCTAGATAAATGCCGTGTACCAAATCGACCGGCTCAAAACCCGTGATGACTATCGGTATTTTGTATTTTTTCGCCAGCGGATAATATTCTTCAAAACCCATGATGGCACAGACGTGTCCGGCTCCCAGAAAAGCATCGATGTTGCACAATTCATCATCCAAAATAGCTTCCATGGCAGGTGGCACCAGCACGTGGGAAACCAAAATTGAATAGTTACCTAATCCTTCGTGCTCGGCATGCAAAACAGACAAGGCATTGGCAGGTGCGGTGGTTTCAAAACCCACCGCAAAAAAAACTACTTCTTTGGTTGGGTTTTCCTTGGCTATTTTTACGGCTTCTATCGGGGAATACAAAATACGCAGATCGCCACCGTTGGATTTGGCTTCGAGTAGGCTTTTTTTGCTTCCCGGAACGCGGATCATATCGCCAAACGAGCAGACTATCACGCCGTTTTCCAGTAACTCGATGGCTTTGTCAATAAGGTTTAAAGGCGTTACGCAAACCGGGCAACCCGGCCCGTGAATCATGCGGACTTTTTCGGGCAACAAATCTAAGATGCCGTTCCGTACCAAACCATGCGTTTGCCCGCCACAAATCTCCATGATATTCCAAGGCCTTGTAACAGTTTTTTCAATAAGGCTCAAATATTTTTTGGTATCTGCAAGATTTCGATATTCGGTTAGATATTTCATGAAGATTAGATTTTACTGAATCGATATCTAATCAGGCACAAAAAGTTTTGTACTTTCTGCATCTTAAAGGCTCAATTCAAGCAACTAATTTAACCCTTTTAATCGAATTAAACGTCAAATTCTGATGTAAAAAAGAATTGAATGCTCTGGTATTTATCTTGAGTCATTTGAAGACTAAAAGCTGAATCTGCCAAAAACACCAATTGGCCGCGTTTATCTTTGGCCAAAAACTTATTTTTCACGCGTAAAAAATCTTGAAATTCTTCGCTTTTCGGGTTTTCCGCAGAGACCCAACAAGCCTTATGGATGGATAGCGGCTCGTAGCTGCATTTGGCTCCATACTCGTGTTCCAAACGATATTGTATCACCTCAAACTGAAGCGCGCCGACCGTTCCAATTACTTTTCTATTGTTCAATTCGAGGGTGAAGAGCTGTGCTACGCCTTCATCCATCAACTGGTCAATGCCTTTTTCCAACTGCTTGGTTTTCATCGGGTCGGCATTGTTTATGTATCGGAAATGTTCCGGCGAAAAACTCGGAATCCCTTTAAAATGAAGATTTTCTCCACTTGTGAGTGTATCGCCTATTTTGAAATTTCCGGTGTCGTGAAGCCCGACAATATCGCCGGAATAAGAAATATCGACAATCTCTTTTTTCTCTGCAAAAAATGCGTTCGGGCTGGAAAACTTGAGTTTTTTGTTGTGCCTGACATGCAGATAGGGAACGTTGCGCTCAAAAGTACCGGAAACGACTTTGATAAAAGCCAAACGATCGCGGTGTTTTGGATCCATGTTGGCGTGGATTTTAAACACAAAACCCGAAAAATCAGTTTCATCCGGATTGACCAATCGCTCTTCTGCTTTCTTCGGCCTGGGCGCCGGTGCAATTTGAATGAAGCAATCGAGTAATTCGCGTACGCCGAAATTGTTGAGTGCCGAACCGAAGAAAACCGGCTGTAAAGTTCCGTTTAGATATTCTTTTCTGTCGAATTCAGGATACACTTCATAAACCAATTCCAGATTATTTCTCAGGTCAGTGGCGGCTTTTGAGCCTATTATTTTTTCGAGTTCCGAACTCTCCAAATCTTCAAAAGAAATGACATCTTCTATGTTTTTGCGACCGTCTTCGCTAAATAGGTTGATGTTTTTCTCCCAAATATTATAGATTCCTTTAAAATCGAACCCCATCCCAATCGGGAAACTGAGCGGGCAAACTCGCAAACCAAGTTTTTGTTCCACTTCGTCCAATAAATCAAAAGCATCTTTTCCTTCACGGTCGAGTTTGTTGATAAACACGATCATCGGGATGTTGCGCATGCGACAGACTTCTACCAATTTTTCGGTTTGTTCTTCCACCCCTTTGGCCACGTCAATCACGACAATCACACTGTCCACGGCGGTGAGTGTTCGGAAGGTATCTTCAGCAAAATCTTTGTGTCCGGGTGTGTCGAGAATGTTGATTTTTTTGTCTTTGTACATAAAAGCCAAAACAGAGGTGGAAACCGAAATACCGCGTTGTTTTTCTATTTCCATAAAATCGCTCGTGGCAGCCTTTTTAATCTTGTTGCTCTTCACGGCTCCGGCTTCTTGTATGGCACCACCAAAAAGGAGCAATTTTTCGGTTAAGGTAGTTTTCCCTGCATCCGGATGGGAGATAATGCCGAAAGTCCTGCGGCGGGCAATTTCTTCTTTAAAACTCATGCAAACAATAATTAAGCTGCAAAAATACTAAAGGATAATCGAAAGGATGGCCTATATGAATATTAATATGTAAAAGATTCTTTATCGATTATGGGAAAATAAATTTTAAAAATTAGCTAATAATGTTAAATTTTCAAACACCCAATAGATTACCCCTTACCCTTCAACGATTATTTTAAGCATTTTAACGATTCGTTTTATGTAAATTGTTATTAATAAATAGATTTGAATAGTAGTAACCAAATTGTTTGCATATGTTTAAAAACTACCTCTCACAAGATTTAATATTTTTCATCAAAACGAATTACATCTCTACATCTTTTTTGGATAACAAATTTGATGTTGGTTTGGCTGTTTTGTTTTCTAAATCCAACTAAATACTATTAAATTTCTTACCCATACCCATGAAAAAAACTACATTTTTTAGCTTTTTGAAATTTATTTTCCAGGTTTCAAAAGTTCTCATCATAAAAAAAACGAGTTGTGCTAATTGTACTTTCATTCTATTTTTTCTATTATTAAATTTTTCTTACGGTCAACGAGTTTTCTCCCCTAAAGAAGTCAATTCTATGTTCGATTTTACCAACTCTACGTTAGATTTAATCGGTAATGGAAACGGTTTATTGCAAGAAAATGGTTTATTAATTGACCATTTATCACCTGGTATAACGGACAACAATACAAAAGTCGCCACGGACGAAGCCGAAGGCGACTCAGGCTCTGTTAACAACCAAACGGAGATTACTTTAGCTCAAGGGCCTGCCATTGCCCTGATTAAAACCGGCATTCGCTTTGATGACAATGATGACGGTGCAGCAGCAAAAGATGAAGTGATAGAATATACCTTTACGGTAAGCAACACGGGTAATATCAGCTTACAATCTATCGAACTGAATGACCCGCTTCTCGGAGGTATCATCTCAGGGCCGATTTCAGGAGATTTAAACAATGATAACATCCTAGATGTAGGCGAATCATGGATTTATCAGGCAAATTACACACTCACACAAGCAAATGTTGACTTTGGTTCAATTTCAAATCAAGCAACCGTAAAAGGGGATTTCGGTATTGGCAATTCCGTTCAGGATTTATCTGATGATAACAGCAACGCAGAAGACGACCCAACGATTATTCCATTACCGCAACTTCCGTCTATTGGTCTAATTAAAACAGGTACTTTCAATGATGAAGACAGCGACGGTTTTGCTCAAGCCGGTGAAACCATCAGTTATGTATTTACCGTAAAAAACACAGGGACAGTTACACTGACGAATATTACAATTCAAGATCCGTTGGCATCCGTTCAAGGAGGGCCTTTGGCGAGTTTGGCTCCGGGGCAAACCAATTCTACTACTTTTACTGCAACCTATGCCATCACTCAGGCCGATATAATTCTCGGATTTTTTGTGAATCAAGCAACTGTTTTTGGTTTTGACCCGAGCTTGAACGGAGTAAGTGATTTATCGGATGACCAAACCGTATTGAGAGATAACCCGACGGTAACACCATTGACTCGAAAAGAATTATTAGCACTTATCAAAACAGGGACTTTCAGAGAAATTGACGGAGACGGAATTTCGGAAGCCGGTGAATTTATAGATTATACCTTCACGGTTACCAATCTTGGAGGCATTGCCATCGAAAATGTTGTAGTGAATGATCCGTTGCTGGGCGGCACCATATCCGGGCCGAATTCCGGCGATATCAATTCGGACAATATATTAGATGTCAATGAAGTTTGGGTTTTTAATGCAACTTACACATTAACACAACCGGACATTGACGAAGCGGGTGTAATTAATCAAGCGGTTTTAACCGGAAAATCTATGGGTGGAACGGATATGCAAGATTTGTCAGATGATGACAGCAATATGGAAGACGATCCAACGGTAACACCTTTAAACATTAGCAATGAAATCGAATTAACGAAAATCGGGATTTTCAATGATGAAAACAACAATGGCTTGGCGGATGCAGGAGAAAGCATCACCTATTTCTTCACGGTTACCAATACCGGAAGTAGAGCTGTTTTTAATATTGTTATTACCGACCCCCTGGTAAACGTTAGCGGAAATCCCATAGATTTGAATCCGGGGGAAAGCAACGGGACTGAATTCTCAGCAACTTACATCATAACTCAAGATGACATAAACTTAGGTTCGGTCACTAATCAAGCGGTTGCAACCAGTAGAATTGATGATGGTACAACAGTTGATGACACTTCGGATGATCCAAACGACTTAACCGATAATGATTTGAACGGTGACGGAGACCCCGACGACCCGACCGTGATGATTTTGCCACAATCACCTTCTATTTCCTTAACAAAAACCGGTGTCTTCTTTGATGAAAACGGAGACGGATTCAGTCAAATCGGCGAAACTATCCGCTATACTTTCACAGTTACGAATACCGGGAATGTAGATTTGTTCGAGGTTTCCATCACAGACCCAATAGTCAGCGTAAGCGGTGGAATCTTGCCGTCTTTAACAGTCGGGACAAGCGATTCTTCAACATTTACTGCCATTTATGTTTTGACTCAAAACGATATAGAAAACGGCGAAGTTGTCAATCAGGCGACTGTCAATGCAATGACTATAAATTCGGAATCTATTTCTGATTTGTCTGACGACCCGGTCACATTGGCTGAAAATGACCCAACTATTGTTCCGCTTTTAGAAGATTTGATTATCTACAATGGTGTTTCTGACAATGGCGATGGTAGCAATGATTCATTTGCCATCAAAGGCATCGAAAGATTCCCTGACAATTTGGTAGAAATATACAACCGATGGGGAGTCAAAGTGTTTGACACCAAAGGTTACGGTTCGCCAGGCGGGAAAGTATTTACCGGTATATCGGATGGAAGATCTACCATCAACAAAAATGAAAAATTACCGGAAGGCACTTATTTTTATGTGTTAAAATACAAAGACGGCAATGGTCAAAACAAGGAGAAGGCAGGTTATTTATACATTAATAGATAACTGCCATGAAAAATCTAATTCTAAAACCCTCAAGTAGAAAAATAATGATTTCAAAAAGTATAAAAAGATGGATTGCGCTGTCAATTTTCACATTTGTGAATATTGTCTACGCCCAGCAAGACCCACAATTTACACAATACATGTACAACACGCTTTCTTACAACCCTGCATACGCCGGGCAAAGAGAAGCGTTGAGTGCGACTGCATTGTATCGTACACAGTGGGTTGGGTTGGATGGTGCACCAGAAACCACAACCATTAGCATCCACTCCCCTTTGGCTTTTGAAAGTAAGATTGGATTGGGATTGAATATCATACACGACGAAATCGGGCCTACCAAAGAAACCACGTTCGATCTCGATTTTTCTTATACCATACAAACTTCGGCTTTCAATCGGCTTTCGTTCGGACTAAAAGTTGGCGGAAACTTACTTGATGTAGATTTTTCAAAACTAAACCTGCAAGACCCGAATGACCCCTCTTTTCAGTCGAATATTGACAACGAGTTTAACCCTAACTTCGGCGTGGGCGTTTACTATTCATCCGACAATTGGTATGTTGGCCTTTCGGCACCCAATTTGGTAGAAACCGATCATTTTGACCGTTCCAACAATTCCAACCAAACCTCTTCCCGCACACTTTTGGCACGCGAGCGCATCCATTATTTTTTGATGGGCGGATATGTGTTTGACTTGAACCGTAACTTTAAATTCAAACCAGCTACGATTTTCAAAGCCGTGGAAGGAGCTCCGCTCCAATGGGATGCATCGGCAAACTTTATGTACCGGGAAACGGTCACTTTTGGTGTTGCCTATCGATGGACTGCTGCCTTGAGCGGTTTAGTAGGTTTTCAGATTAACGACAATATCTTCTTGGGATATGCTTATGACGGTGACACTACAAGGCTTGGAGAATTTAACAGTGGATCGCATGAAATTTTCTTGCGATTTGAGCTATCAAAAGCACGTGTCCGTTCACCCAGATTCTTTTAAAATATACGACTATGAAACTATCTCGACTTATAAGTTTTTCAAGTTTAGTAGCAGCCTTGTTGCTACAAACTCCCTCTTTTTCTCAAACAAACGCGCTTAGCAGGGCAGAAAAAAGCAATAAGCAATTTTCCTATATCAAAACAACCCAGATTCTTGAAAAAGTAGCCGAAAAGGGATACAAATCTGTCGATTTATTCCAAAAATTGGGTGATGCCTATTATTTCACCCATCAAATGGAACAAGCACAAAAATGGTATGGCGAACTCATGTCGCTCAACGAGAAAATCGATCCGGAATATTATTTTCGCTACGCACAAAGTCTGAAAGGTGTAGAAAAATATGATGAAGCCGATCGTTGGATGGCTAAATTCAAAGAAGTAAAATCTGAAGATTCCAGAGCGGCTCATTATATTTCTTCCAGCCAACTGTTGAAAGAAATTTCAAAAAACTCGAATGATTTTGAGTTGAAAAATTTGAGTATCAACACCCAATTATCCGATTTTGGAACCTCTTTGCTAAACGGTCAGTTGGTCTTTGCCTCCGCACGTGACAACGGCCCGAAATACGGATGGAACAACCAGCCTTTTTTAAATTTGTATTTGGCTCGACAATACGCCGAAACACAAAACATGTTTTCTGACATCATCGAACTTCCCGGGGATGTCAATTCGCGAATGCATGAATCAACCGCATCTTTCAGCCCTGATTTTGGCACTATTTATTTCACTCGGAACAACTATTTTAGAGGAAGACTTAAAAAAGACGATGAAAACATCAACAACCTGAAAATTTTTAAAGCCACTTTTGAAAAAGGCGAATGGAAAAATGTAGAACCCTTACCTTTCAACAGCGATGATTACAACATTTCACATCCTTTTGTCAGCCAAAACGGGAAATACTTGTTTTTTGCATCCGATATGCCCGGCACTATCGGTCAATCCGATATTTATTATGTCGAAATAAATAGCGATGGCACTTTTGGAACGCCCAAGAATTTAGGGGCAAAAGTCAACACTGAGGGAAGAGAAAGTTTCCCCTACGTGGACGAAGAGGACAACCTCTTTTTTGCTTCAGACGGGCATCCCGGATTGGGTGGTTTAGATATCTTTAAAGTTGCAAACATTGCCGGTTTCCTTTCAAATCCATCTTCGGAAGCCACAATTAAAAATATCGGTAAACCGATCAACAGCTCTTCCGATGACTTTGCCTATTTTTCTGATGATGCGAGTGGCATAGGTTATTTATCTTCAAACCGGCCGGGCGGAATTGGGGACGATGACATCTACGCTTTTAACCTGAAATGTTTGGCAATATTAAGAGGAATTATCGTGGATGCCGAAACCGGGCTTGCCATCCCAAATCCGACAGTAACGCTTTCAAATTCTTTAGGCTCACAACTCGAAAAACGTACTTTGGGAGAAGATGCGGTTTTTTCTTTCGATGCCCATTGTGCTGACGAATTGCTTATCAAAGGTGAAAAAGAAGATTATCTTATCAATGAAATCAGAATAAATGTTGCCGATTTAACCGAAACCGGTTTCGTCAAAATTCCGTTAACCAAAGATAAAAGCAAGTTAGAAGACGGCCTTGATTTGGCTAAAATATTGCAGCTCAATCCAATCTATTTTGACTTTGACAAAGCTAATATCAGGCCGGATGCCGAAATCGAATTGCAAAAAATTATCGCTGCCATGCAACAGTATCCGCAACTCAAAATTGATATTCGTTCGCATACAGACAGCCGTGGAAATGACAAATACAACTTGAAACTATCGGAACGCCGAAATCAATCAACCTTCAAATATATTGTTGAAGTAGGCGGAATAGACACTTCCCGATTGACCGGTAAAGGCTATGGTGAATCCGCTCTATTGAACGAATGTACAAACGGCAAAGCGTGCAACCAAGAGCAACATCAACGCAACCGAAGATCAGAATTTATCATCCTTTCAGAGAACTAAACTACCTAATGATTGAGATTGGAAAACCTCTTTTAACGAAGAGGTTTTTTTAATTTTATTGAATCAACTTTCGTGAAATAATTTATATTTACTTTTTTTTTAAACAAATTCCAAAACTTCATGAAATGGCAGGGAAGAAGACAAAGTGAAAACGTTGAAGACCGAAGGACATCCGGGCCGGGGCTTAAAATAGCCATCGGTGGAGGTGCAATTGGACTCATTTTTTTTATACTGCAAATGTTTATGGGTGGCGAAAACACGCAACTACTTCAAGAAGTACAAAATCAACTTCAACAACAAACTCAAACAGGATCTTCCGAGCCGTTGAGCCAAGAAGATGAAAAAATGGGTTTTTTCACGGCTACCGTTTTAGCTGATACTGAAGATGTTTGGCATCAGGTTTTTCAAGAAAACGGTTTGACTTATGAAGAGCCTAAATTGGTTTTGTTCAGAGAATCTGTCCAAACTGCATGCGGAGGCGCAAGCTCAGCTTCGGGGCCTTTTTATTGCCCGGGCGATTACAAAGTTTATATGGATTTGACCTTTTTCGAGGAACTCCGCACCCGTTTTGGTGCAAAAGGAGGTGATTTTGCCATTGCCTATGTCATGGCTCACGAAGTTGGGCATCATGTACAAACCTTGTTGGGAACGTCTGCCAAAGTTAGAAAATTGCAAAGTGATTTGTCTGAAATTGAAGCCAACAAGCTCTCTGTTGCATTAGAATTACAAGCCGATTTTTACGCGGGGCTTTGGGCACATTACAATCGCAATTATTTGGAAGAAGATGACATAGAAGAAGCCCTTAGTGCTGCAAACGCAGTGGGTGACGATGCTATTCAAAGAAAATTTAACGGCCGGATTGTGCCGGATTCTTTCACACACGGCACTTCCGAACAACGAATGTATTGGTTCAGAAAAGGGTTTTCTTCCGGAAATATTAGTCAAGGTGACACTTTTGAGACCATAAAATAGTTTTATTAAATTGTTTTCAAATAATCATTTTCACTTTCTCAAAAGTTTGTTTACCGACTCCTAATTCAATTTATTCAATACGATTTTTGTACTTTTGAAATAAAAAGTAATTTATGTCAGAAGAAAAAGTAATTTTGGTTGATTCTAACGATAAACAAATTGGATTGATGCCAAAAATGGAAGCACATGAAAAAGGATTGCTCCATCGGGCTTTTTCAGTTTTTATTTTGAACAACGAATCCGGCGAACTCATGCTGCAGCAGCGCGCATTTGACAAGTACCATTCACCCGGCTTGTGGACAAACACTTGTTGCAGTCACCAACGAGAAGGCGAATCGAATGTAGAAGCCGGCAAACGCAGACTTATAGAAGAAATGGGGTTTGAAACCGAACTCACCGATTTGGTTTCCTTTATCTACAAAGCCCCTTTTGACAATGGATTGACAGAACACGAGTTTGACCACGTTTTAATCGGTTATTTTGAAGAAAGCCCAATAATCAACCCGACGGAAGTTGCCGCCTGGAAATGGATGCCAATCGAAGCCATAAAATCAGATTTAAACAAACATCCGGAAGTCTATACCGAGTGGTTTAAAATAATTTTTAACGAGTTCTATGAAACCCTTTATAGCCAAGTCAAAAAATGAAAGCTACCGTTCACCGCAAAGCTCATTTCAATGCCGCCCACAGGTTGTTCAGAAAAGAATGGACGGACGCATACAATGCTGAAGTTTTCGGCAAATGTAGCAACCCGAATTATCATGGCCATAACTACGAACTCATAGTCAGTGTTTCCGGAGAAATAAATCAGCAAACCGGTTTTGTGATGGATTTAAAAATATTGAAAGACATCATTTATGAAGAAATAGAAATACCTTTTGATCACAAAAATCTGAATTTGGAGGTCGAAGAATTTAAAACACTCAATCCAACCGCTGAAAATATCTCACATGTTATCTGGAAAAAAATTAAAAAAAGATTGGATAACAATCTCAAACTCGAAATTACGCTCTATGAAACACCACGCAATTTTGTAACCTATACCGAAGATTGATATGGCTATTCAAATGGGCGATAAAATCCCCGAATTCAGTTTAAAAAATCAAAACGGCGATGACTTTTCAATATCGTCATTAATCGGAAGAAAAGTTTTGGTTATTTATTTTTACCCGAAAGACTACACACCGGGCTGTACAAAAGAAGCGTGCTCTTTTCGTGACAGTTATGAGGTTTTTAAGACGATGGATGCTGAAGTCATCGGCATCAGTGATGACAGCGTTTCCCGCCACCTGAAATTTTCAAAAACCTATAAACTCCCTTTTATTTTGTTGTCAGACAGCAGCAATAAAGTACGAAAACTCTTTGGTGTTCCGGGTAATTTATTAGGGCTAATTCCCGGACGAGTTACTTATGTGGTTGACAAAAAGGGAGTTGTCGTGCTGATATTTGACAGCATGAACGCATCTACACACATCAAAAAAGCAAAAGAATCCATCGGAAAACTTCAAAATCTATGATCAGTTTATACCCTTTGCGGTTTATTCCCATTTATAAAGAAAGGATTTGGGGTGGCAACAAACTCAAACAAGTCTTGAAAAAAAATATTCAATCAGATTTGATAGGTGAAAGTTGGGAAATATCGGATGTAGATGGTGATGTTTCGATTGTTCAAAATGGCGCGTTCAAAGGACAAACCTTGCGTGATGTTTTGAAAAAACACCAAGGTGCGCTGGTTGGTCAAAAGAATTATCAAAAATTCGGTGATGCCTTTCCGTTGCTCATTAAGTTTATCGATGCGCGTGAAGATTTATCGATACAAGTCCACCCGGATGACGCATTGGCTCAAAAACGCCACCAAACTTTCGGAAAAACGGAAATGTGGTATGTGATGCAAGCCGAAAAAAACGCTAAACTTATCGTAGGATTTGAAAAATCAGTTAACAAAGATTTATATCAAAAATCTTTAGACAACAATACTTTGACTGACATTTTGCACTTCGAGCCGGTAGATGCCGGAGATACTTTTTTTATAAAAACCGGAACGATTCATGCCATCGGCGCAGGAATTTTATTGGCAGAAATTCAGCAAACTTCAGACATAACCTATCGTGTTTACGACTTTAACCGCAAAGATAAAAACGGAAAAACCCGCGAACTACATACCGAATTGGCATTGGATGCCATTAATTATTCGGGTGATAAAAATTTTAAACTTAATTATACTAAAATTTTAAATCAGCCAAACCAGATGGTTGCTTGCCCTTATTTTGAAACCAGACTAATACCTGTTTCCGGAGAAGTTCATTTAGATTTGACAGCACATGACTCCTTCAAAATATACTTGGTCGTCTTCGGAGAAGTCCACTTTACAGGCGGTTTTGAGGAGCAACATCTAAAAACAGGTGAAGTTATTTTAATTCCCGCCATTCAAAAATCAATCACTCTCAAGGGAAAAAAAGCTGATGTATTGGAGGTTTATGTTCCCGATTAGGCATAAAAAAACCATCCGGTTGGATGGTTAAGAAATATACTTTTGCAACTTATTTCGCTTTCAAAAATTCATCCACCTTCTCAGGTATCATGATACTTTCAACGAATATATAAGCGCCGGATTTTGGTGATTTTACCATTTTGATTGCTTTGGTCAATCTTTTTGAGCCAGTTTGTATGGTTGCTACTGATTTTTTTGCCATGACTTATATTATTTTATTTCTTTATGAACGGTCACTTTTTTAAGAATCGAGTTGAATTTTTTCAATTCCAAACGATCCGGAGTGTTCTTTTTGTTTTTAGTGGTAATGTATCGGGAAGTGCCAGGCATACCGGATGTTTTGTGCTCGGTACATTCCATGATGACTTGTATTCTATTGCCTCTTTTTGCCATGATACTGAATATTTATGCTGATTGTTTAATAAAACCTTTGGCTTTTGCTTTCTTGAGAACAGCAGCGATGCCATTTTTATTGATTGTTTTCAGAGTCGATGTCGTTACTTTCAAAGTTACCCATCTGTCTTCTTCCGGGATGTAAAATCTTTTCTTAACCAAGTTCACATCAAATTTTCTCTTGGTTTTATTCATGGCATGGGAAACTTTGTTTCCGGTCATCGCCTTTTTTCCGGTAAGTTGGCAAGCTTTTGACATAGTACTAGATTATCGTTGTTTAAAAACAGGGTGCAAATTAACGAAATAATTATCGGATGTGCAAACCAAAAATATTAGTTTTTCAAAATTTCTTTAAGCAATAGCTCAAGTGCCTTATTGACAGCTTTCCCGATGACCCGGTCGCGGTTTTTGCCAAACTCGAATCTTTCAGAAAACACCCCATTTGGCATCGCCAAGGCAATGTAAACCGTCCCAGCTTCTGCCTCCGAATCGCCTTTTGTGGGACCCGCATTCCCGGTTGTGGACAGGGCATAATCCGATTGAAATAGTTTTTGAGCTTGCACAGCCATACTTTCCGCAACTTCTGAACTGACTACTGAGTTTTGTTGAATCAACTGAGACGGCACTTTCAAAACATCCTCCTTCGCTACGGTGGCATAAGCCACCACGCCACCTTTAAAATACTTTGAAGCACCAGGATGTGTCGTAAATTTGCTTGCCAATTTCCCACCAGTACAACTTTCAGCCAAGGCGAGTGTTTTCCCTTTTTGCGTGAACAACCTGCCTATGGTTTGCTCAATTTCTTCCTCTTCTTCCATCCCTACGTAGATGTCCTCAATCAAGGGCATAAGCAACTGAAGTTGCCGGCTTACCTCCTGCTCTATCTTTTCCAATGACAAGCCTTTGGCAGATAATCGGAGACGGACCTTGCCCAAATTAGGTAAATACGCCAACTTGATAAACGTGGGCAATTGGTCTTCCCAATCCGCAATACGTTCGGCAAGCGCACTTTCGCCAAGCCCAAAGGTAAGTACAGTTTTGTGCAAGATAAACGGCCTTTCATAATGCGACATCAACCTTGGTACTACTTCGTTGGATATGAGGTTCTTCATTTCGTAAGGGACACCCGGCAACGACACAAAAACCTTGTTCTTTTTTTCAATCCACATGCCAGGAGCAGTCCCAAATACATTTGGAAGAACCTTCGCTTTTGACGGCACCAAAGCTTGTTTTCTGTTGAGATCTGAAATCTGCGTATTGCTAATATACTTGGCAAAAAGTTCTTCGATATGAGCCAAAACCGCATCGTCCTGAATCAGGATATCATCAAAATATTCGCAGAGTGTTTGTTTGGTAATATCATCTTTGGTTGGCCCCAATCCTCCGGTAATGAGGATGATATCAACATGGTTTTCAGCATCTTCCAAAGACTGTAATATATGGTGCTTGTCATCGTGTACAGAGGTAATCTGATGAATTTCAATGCCTATTTTATTGAGTTCTTTGGCGATAAAAGCCGAATTGGTATCTACGATTTGCCCGATGAGGATTTCGTCTCCAATGGTGATAATTTCTGCTCTCATGCAATATTAAAATCAAGTTTCATTTCAGCAATTACCAACTCCAATTGGGTTATTACTTTTAAAAAAATAGTTTGAATCTCACTGTTGTTGCCAGTTGAATTTCCCATTTTTTCGAGTTCTATAATATCTTCCAACAAACCAGTTTCAAATAAATCGATGGTAGGTTTCATTTTGTGTGCGTAATATTTTATTTGCGTATTATTAAATTCCAAAACCGCCTCTTTCAAATGAAACATGTCCTCGGGTATTTCCTGCAAAAAAGCAGAAACCAATTCTTTGACGAAATCTTCATCTCCTTCCGCCATTTCTCTGATTCGGTATAACTTATAATTTATTTCCATCACAAAATACGGGTTTTAAATAGGGTCTTATTTTCAATAAATCCCTCCAAAACATCACCTGAATTTACTTTTCCCACGCCGGCGGGTGTTCCTGTAAAGAGCAAATCGCCTTTGCGCAAGGTGAAAAATTTAGATACGTAAACAATTAGTTCGTCTATTTTCCACAACATCAACGAAGCATTTGCTGATTGAACTTGCAGCTTGTTTTTATTCAACGAAAAGTTGATGTCATCGACCGATGCAAAATTTGATTTTGGCAGAAACTTGCCCACCACAGCCGATCCGTCAAAGGCTTTGGCTTTTTCCCACGGCAATCCTTTTTCTTTGAGTTTGTCTTGTTCGTCGCGTGCCGTGAAGTCTATTCCCAAACCTATTTCGTCATAATAACTGCTGACAAATTCAGGGTTGATATGCTTGCCGTATTTAGAAATTTTGACAACCAATTCTACTTCATAGTGGACATTATCCGTAAATTCAGGAATAACAAATGCTTGTCCGTCCGGAAGCAGAGCTGTATCGGGTTTCATAAAAATTACCGGATCAGCCGGCCGTTGATTGGCCAACTCACTGATGTGATCAGCGTAATTCCTACCGATGCAAACAATTTTCATTTTACTTAATTTAATTTATTATTCAACACCCTGAGTTTGATAGCGGTTAATACTTTCTTGGTATAGAGCGGAAATTCAGCATTGAGTATCCAACTGAAATAGCCCGGTTCGAGTTCTAATATTTCGAGTACTTTGCGACCTTTGTGTTTTCCAAAGGTGAACACCTCTTCATCATCTTTGTCGAAAGCAATAAAACCTGCGAAATCGGCAAATCGTTTGTGTTGGCTGAAGGTTGATAACATTTTAACATCATTTTCCAACACTTCATTATACCTGTCCAATTGCGATTTTAAGACTTCATAAGTTGCGTTGGTATCGGCTTCGGCCGAGTGTGCATCTTCCAAACTCTTGCCACAATAAAACTTATAAGCCGCAGAAAGTGTGCGTTGCTCCATTTTGTGAAAAATGGTTTGCACATCGATGGTTTTGGTGTTTTTCAAATCGAAATCAATGCCGACACGCAACATTTCTTCTGCCAACAAAGGGATGTCAAAACGGTCGGAGTTGTAACCCGCCAAATCCGAATCTTTTATAAAACTCCAAACGGTAGAACTGAGTTGTTTGAAGGTGGGCTCGTTGGTAACTTTTTCATCGGTAATGCCGTGAATGGCAGTTGCACCGGGAGGGATAGGCATCTCCGGATTGACCAACCAAGTTTTGCTTTCGCGATTGCCGTTGGGTAAAATTTTTAAGATAGAAATCTCTACAATCCGGTCTTTGCTTACGTCGGTACCGGTTGTTTCGAGGTCAAAAAAACACAATGATTTGCTCAGTTTTAATTCCATGTACTAAAGTTTCCGTAAAGGTAGGTTTTTTTCATTTTTTCGGGTATATTTAACTCGATTAATTCAATTAATTCAAATTAATGGTCAGCCTAAGTATAAGAATGTTCAAAAAAAATAAAGGTTGGCAAAATTAAACTTCATGACCCATAGCAAGATGAAGAAAAACGCTTTTTCAATTATTTGCATGATTACGGCATTGTTGATGCTTTCATGCAACAACGGCAGACAACCAAAACATCCTTATCAATCGAAATCCGAAACCGCTTTGTATCACTATCAATTGGGTTGGCAGCAAATCATGGATGAAGGCCGGTATGCCGATGCCGAAAAATCATATCGAAAAGCTATATTTTTAGACCCCGATTTTTTGATAGGGCAAAGTGTTTATGCGCGGTTAATTTTAAAAACCGATGAGCGCATCAAAATCTACAATCGTGTAGAAGCAGAAAAATCGAGAGTTGACGGAGATGAACAAATGTTGTTGGAGGTCTATCAAAGTCTGGTTTACTACACCAATCTGCGCGAGCAAAAGAACCCGGAAGCACCAATTGCGTTGAAGACAGCTTTAAAAACAGCCGAAAAAAACTTAGGTTACTTGGTTTCCAAATATCCGGATGAAGTGTATCTGAAATCTGAATATATTGAGATCTTGCATGCCAATTATGGAGCCGCACCAACTCTGGACTCCCTTGAAGAACTCACTTCAGGCAAGCAAAAACTAAATCCGTTTTTGATGGGGTATGCCGCTTCGATGGAGGCCGAATTGGGGCATTTTGACAAAGCTTTGGAAAAGGCAGACACGCTGGCAAAATTTTTTAAAGGAATCCGCATACCCAAACCTGATGTGGTTTATGCAGATATTTACTACAAAAAACAGGCGTTAGAAAAAGCTTTTTTACATGCAGATAATGCCTACCGATTAGACAATCGAAATTTGGATGCTTCTCGTTTGCGCGACAAAATAAGGGCTGAAATGCAGCAAAGTAGAGATTCGACAGGCACAAACAGACACTATTGATGTTTCAACTTTTTCTGCCTCGGATGATACTTGTTCAATACCTCCGCCAAATGGGCAGATTGTAAATGTAAATAAATTTCGGTCGTGGTGATGCTTTCATGCCCCAACATCAGCTGAATTGACCTCAAGTCTGCTCCGTTTTCGAGCAAATGTGTTGCAAACGAATGGCGCAGGGTGTGCGGACTGACGGTTTTGTGAAGCCCGATTGCGACCGACAATTGCTTGATGATGGTAAAAATCATCGCCCGACTTAGCTTTTTTCCTCTTCTGTTGAGAAAAAGTGCATCTTCAAATTCTGGAATGACAGGGAAATTGGGTCGATTATAAGTCAAATAATATTGAATAATTCCGGAGGTATGTGCCGCCAACGGCACCCAACGTTGTTTGTTTCCTTTACCGGTAACTTTTAGCATTTCTTCTTTCAGAAACAAATCGGAACGCTTGAGGTTGACAAGCTCAGACACGCGAAGCCCACAACCGTAAAGGGTTTCGAGAATGGCACGGTTGCGGCCTCCTTCGTGTGTGCTGATGTCTATGGCACCAATCAGCCTGTCTATTTCATCTACGGAAAGCGTATCCGGTAATTTTCTGCCTATTTTAGGAGATTCTACCCATTCCAATGGGTTATCATTTCGGTAATTTTCAAAAATCAAATAATCAAAAAACCCTTTGAGCCCGGATATCAATCGCGCTTGCGATCGCGGATTTAACTCGGCGGACACACGATAAATAAATTCGTTGATTGTGTCTGCGTCTATCTTGTCGGGTGTAGATTCAACCTGATTGACTACCAAATATTTAATCAATTTCTCTACATCAAAACTGTAATTTAGTATCGAGTGTTTCGAAAGATTTCTTTCGAGTGTCAAATAATCTTGAAAATCTTTAAGCGCTTGTTCCCATTTCATGGATTAATCGGCTATTTTTGTGATGTGTAAAGGTTGTGGCTGTTTTTTTTGATAAATTTACTGCTTTAAATAAATAAAATAGCAAATTACAAATTACAATTAACAAACAGCAATTATTACAAATTCGGTGGCTGGCTACCCAACTATCGAGGCTGAATCCGGTGGCTGAGCGAAGCCGAAGCCACGAATAACAAATTACTTTTATAAAATGAGTCAGTTAAACATTGTAATCATCAACGGTCCTAACTTAAATTTGTTGGGAAAACGCGAACCCGAAATATACGGAAGCACCACATTTGAAGACTGCTTAGCACAATTAAAAAATAAATATCCGGATATACATTTTGATTATTTCCAATCGAATGTAGAGGGTGAATTAATTGGTGCCATCCAACAATACGGGTTTTCACAATGGGGAATAATCCTAAATGCAGCTGCCTACACACATACTTCGGTCGGTATCGGCGATGCGGTCAAGGCAGTACCCAGCCCGGTGGTGGAAGTACACATTTCCAATACTTTTTCAAGAGAAAACTTTCGGCATCAATCCTATATCTCTCCAAACGCGGCAGGTGTTATTTTAGGTTTCGGCCTCAGCGGTTATGGATTGGCTGTTGAGGCTTTGATTGGTTTAAAAAAATGAATTTCAGCAACAAAGATTTCTTTACATTTTACCAACTGTAAATCGAATCAATCTACAGTTTTTCCCAAAACCCAATGTTTTGTTATAATTTAACAAATTGTAGGTTCATATAATATTACATCCTGTAAATTTGCGAGATGATGAATGCGCAGTAGTACCATGAAATCTAAACCGAGAAAACCAAAAAAGCGAAACCTGAAATCGCTTCACAACTACTACTCATATACGGGTTTTTACAAATATCTAAACGAAAATATCAAAAAATCAATCTGGCCCATCGTGGGGATAGTTGTTTCATTGATACTTTTTGATCGATATGTTTTTGACGTGAAAGAAGGGCTGTCATTTATCACCGATAATTTTTCGGAAAAAACCATCTTGTTAATATTTTTTCTTTCCGAATCTGTGCTTGGACTGATACCACCCGACATATTTATCGCTTGGGCTGAATTTCAATCCAACCCGTTTTTGATTTTATCCATTTTGGCAGTCTTATCCTATTTAGGCGGCATCATTTCTTATTGGGAAGGGGTCGGCATAGCTTCCATCCCAAGTGTAAAAACTAAGATGGACACCCGTTTTGCCGAGTCGATACGGAATACGCGCCGATGGGGCGGATTTTTGATTGTCGTTGGTGCTTTGTTGCCTTTGCCTTTTTCACCGGCAAGTTTGGTAGCCGGGTTTATCGGTTATCCGCATAGATTATACCTGCGTTTTGCGCTCTTCCGGTTTTTGCGTTTTGCTATTTACGGACTCGCACTATTCAGCTTTTTTTAATTCAGTCAAGTATTCTATTGAGTTGAGCGAATGGTTTGGGTCTAAAAAATTTAAAATCGCGTTTAAGGCTTTTCCCAAAGAGGTTAGGTTTCCGTATTTGAGATTTTTCCCAATTACACTCGAGATGGTTTCATCTTCATTGCCAAAAGGATACTCCCTGTTTTTGATGAGCCAATCATTAAACAGCTCTTGCATTGCTACATTGCCCATCTGATCGATTGAAACAGCCACTTTCAGAAAATATTGATTGAAGCGGATGCCAAATTTTTTAAATTGAAAGGTCGTGATACATTTCAAAATAAAATATGAAAATCCAATCGGCAGGCTGATTGCACTCAGTAAGATTGCAACCAAAAAAAGTATGATACCCATAACTTATCCGGTTTTATTTTTGTTTAACGTTCAAATTTACAATTCTTTAATCGCCAAACTATTTTTTAAATTAATTAAAGCAAATATTTCATCGAACGACAAATTTTGGGAAACAAGCCGCAATCTCAAACGATTAATTATCTTTGCAACATCGAAACACTTATAGTATAAAATGGAAGAGCATGAATCGCCGGAAGTTTTCTATAACAGACTGAAAACGGAATTAGAAAGCACTTCCGAATGGCCCAACAAATACCTTTTTAAATTTATTTTAAAAACTGATCCAACGAAGATTCAAAAAATCGTGTCCTTTTTCGACAATATGGGAGCTGTTATCGACACCCGCGTTTCAAAAAAAGGAAATTACACAAGTGTATCGGTGAATGTAATCATGGAAAATGCAGGCAAAATCATTGAAAGATATAAATTGGTAGCTTCGCTTGGCGAAGTCATATTGTTGTAATTTTTGAAAGTGATTAAAATGCAGTTGAACTAAAAATCCAAATCTTAAATAGTATCTTAGCAAAAAAATAACAATTAAAAACCTATATTTTGACCTTACAACTCGAATACAACACCCAAAGACCGCAAATGATTATTCCCGAGTATGGCCGTCATATTCAAAACATGGTAGATTACGCAGTGAGTATTGAAAACAAAGAAGAGCGCAACAAAGTTACCAAAGCAATCATTGGTGTGATGGGCAACCTCAACCCTCACCTGCGTGATGTACCCGATTTTCAGCACAAACTTTGGGATCAGCTTTTTATAATTTCCAATTTCAGATTGGATGTAGATTCTCCGTTTCCAAAACCTTCACCGGAACTGTTGGCAGAAAAACCGGAGCCACTCTCCTACCCTAAAACTTACAACAAATTCCGTTTCTACGGCAACAATATTCAGGCGATGATTGAAGTTGTCAATACCTGGCAAGAAGGCCCGATGAAAGAAGCCATTGCACTGAGTATTGCTACCCAGATGAAAAAATCTTTTCTAAGTTGGAACAAAGACACGGTAGATGACCAAGTTATTTTTGAACATCTCAAAAGCATTTCGGAAGGGAAAATTGACTTAACCAACAAAGGAGAAACACTTATCGATTCAAATGAACTCATCCGATTGACCAAAAAATTCCCAATGGATGTTACTAAGAATGCCCCCAAGAAAAAATTTCACACCGGCAAAGTAAAGAAATCCAGATATTAATCTTTTATGGAAACATTTGTCATAGAAGGCGGCCACCAGCTTTCAGGCTCCATAACACCACAAGGTGCAAAAAACGAGGCACTTCAAATATTATGTGCCACTTTACTGACTTCCGACACAGTAAATATCAGTAACATACCCGATATTATTGATGTAAATAAACTGATTGTATTACTTCAAAATTTAGGGGTTAAAGTTTCAAAAATTAAAAAAGGCACGTATTCATTTAAAGCAGATTCTGTAAATATAGAATACCTTCAATCCGATCAATTTAAGAAAGAAGGTAGTTCCCTGCGGGGTTCTATCATGATCGTTGGCCCGCTTTTGTCGCGTTTTGGAAAAGGATATATTCCCAAACCCGGCGGTGACAAGATTGGCAGAAGAAGGTTGGATACCCATTTTGAAGGATTTATCAAATTAGGTGCATCGTTTCGTTATAACAAAGAAGAACACTTTTACGGTGTGGAAGCCAAAAAGTTGAAAGGGGCTGATATGTTGCTCGATGAAGCTTCTGTGACAGGAACGGCAAACATCGTGATGGCCGCTGTTTTGGCAAAAGGAACAACCACGATATACAATGCAGCTTGCGAACCCTATTTGCAGCAGTTGTGCAAAATGTTGAACAACATGGGAGCAAAAATATCCGGTGTAGGTTCAAATCTGCTTACCATAGAAGGTGTAGAGAAACTACACGGTTGTAATCATCGTTTGTTGCCAGATATGATTGAAATTGGCAGTTGGATTGGGCTTGCCGCCATGACAAGAAGCGAAATCACCATCAAAGACGTGAGTTGGGAAAACCTCGGGTTGATTCCGAATACGTTTAGAAAATTGGGGATTGTATTAGAAAAAGCAGGTGACGACATCTATATCCCCAAACAAAAACGTTACAAGATCCAAAATTACATAGACGGCTCCATTTTGACCATATCTGATGCACCATGGCCCGGATTCACACCCGATTTGCTCAGCATCATATTGGTTGTTGCTACCCAAGCCAAAGGCAGTTTATTGGTGCATCAAAAAATGTTTGAAAGCCGTTTGTTCTTTGTCGATAAATTAATCGACATGGGGGCAAAAATAATCTTGTGTGACCCGCACAGAGCCACCGTGATTGGCCACAATTTTGAATCTCAACTCAAAGCAACCACCATGTCGTCACCGGATATCAGAGCCGGGGTTGCTTTGTTGATTGCGGCCTTGTCTGCAAAAGGCACCAGCACCATTCACAACATCGAACAGATTGACAGAGGGTATGAAGATATTGTCGGGAGATTACGGGCTTTAGGTGCGCATATCAAGCGAGTTTCTTGATTTTTATCATTCCTTCACAATTTGCCATAAAAAAACCCACACAACTTAGGTAGGTTTTTCTATGATTTTAAAAAACAGCAAAAAACTATTTGCTGAATTTTGAGTATCTATTCTTGAACTTGTCTATTCTACCGGCTGTATCAACCAATTTGGCTTTTCCGGTGTAGTACGGATGCGAAGTCCTGGAAATTTCTAATTTAACCAAAGGATAAGTAGCACCCTCGAAATCAATTTGTTCGCGTGTTTCAACAGTAGATTTGGCAATAAAAATATCTTCGTTAGACATGTCTTTAAACGCGACTAATCTGTAATTTTCCGGATGTATTCCTTTTTTCATGATGTGTTACTTTTTTCGAGTCGCAAAATTAAACAATTTCTATTAAATAGTCATGTGTTTTAAAAAAAAAAATAGAAATACTAACGAACGGTTTTATAACCCGCTTTTTTCCAAGCTACAATACCCCCGTCGAGGTCATATATTTTTGAAAAGTTCAGTGATTTTAAAGTATGTGCCGCTTTTGCACTTCGAACACCGGAATGACAGTATATATAGATGGGATACGTGTGATCTAATTTGCTGAGTTTCGTTTTAAAGTTTGTGGCGTAATAATCGATGTTGATGGCACCTTGAATGTGGCCGGAATTGTATTCGTAAGGCGTGCGGACATCTACGATGAGAACATTTTTATTTCCTTCAATTTTTTTAAAATCATCGACCCCTAATAATTGAATTTGTGCTGTTGAAATATAACTGACAAAAAAAAGAAAATAAAATAATAAAGATTTCATAAGATATTCGTTTTAGCCTATTATAGACGTAATGAAAGTAAAATATTGACATCACCTTTTTAACTTTTTTTCACTTCAATCCGATTGCGAAACAATTTGATTTTTCCTTTTTTTTCTAATGCCTTCAACAATCGCGATACCACAACGCGTGAAGTGTGCAATTCGGCTGCTATTTCGTTGTGTGTAGATTTTAATTCTAGAGACTGTGTCACCTCAGCCTTATCAGCTATGTGTTTTAAAATTCTTTCTTCCAAATTCATAAAAGCCAAATTGTCTATGGCCTCCAACATTTCGTGTAACCGAATGTTGTAATTGTCAAAAACAAACCTTCGCCAACTCCCGAATTGCCCTAACCAAAGTTCCATTTTTTCTATTGGAATAAGCAATAATTTTCCTTCCGTTTCGGCTGTAGCTCTTATTTCACTTTTGCTACTACCCATACAACAATTCATAGACATAGCGCAGGTGTCGCCTCTTTCGAGATAATACAACAAGAGTTCGTCTCCGTTTTCATCTTCCCGAAGTATCTTGATGACCCCTTCTATCAGCAGTGGCATTTGTGTGACGCGCTGACCGATATCGATGATGATGTCACCTTCAGAAAATTGAATCAATTTGCCATGTTTCTCTATTTCGCTCAGCAAATCGGTTTCAAAAACCCCTTTGAATGCCTGTGTCAAATTGTTTTCCATAGGGCCAAAGTTAATGGGTTTTGATTAGAGTATCAAAACAAAAAAATCGGATAAATCGCCGGTTTTTAAACTTAAAGTGAAATTGATTAATCTATGCAAATCAAGGATTAAAAAATCTAATCTATAAAGGCTCAGCCTGTATTCCCAAAAGCAGCGATCATCATGCCTTTGCTCAATCTTAGATTACAGACTTTCTGAATATTTAATTTTCACTAAGCCAATTCAAGAACGACTCGGTAGGTTGCCTAATCTTATGAAACTGCTCTTTAGAAAATTTATCTCGATTTCGATTCTCTTGAATCTCCTCTTTGACGGCTTTAACATGTACCACCATCCTGAAGTTATTTTCTGTTTCAGGCATAGAACATAAATCTTGATGATGATGGAAATGGAAGTGTAAGTTTTTACTATGTTTAGAGCTTTAGCCCAATTAATAATACCCATCTGAATGACAAAGTCGGGCAGGTGTTTAAAAGTGCGTTAGACATACCTTTAATACAAACTTATAATCATACTTTTAATTTAATTTTTAACGGTTTTTTATTTATATTTTTGACTATTTACTGCTTTACATCAACCCAAAAGCGCATAAAAACAAAACCCACTATCAACACCCATCGTTTCGTTGGGCTCACAGAGCCAACAATGAAACGCTTGTTGACCCCCTTTGATAAAATCAGAAAAAGCCCACTAATTACAAGCTTATCAACGCAATAGGGGCTTCGATAGGACTAAAGATTAGAGATCAATGATTGGTGCAGCCAATAAACTTAATGCCTTTCAATCAACTCAAATTGATTTTTATCGTTGACCTTAACCAAGTTTTCCAAAAGTAAATTTTTAAGCATTCGCAATGCGATGTTTTCATGTATTTCAAGATGTTGTGCTATCTTTTTTGAGCTCAAGGGTTTCTCCGATAACAATTCGATGATGTTTTCATGAATCAGCAACCTGTTTTTGCTATAATGAGCCTGGTCTTTTGTAGCTTGACAAAATGAACAAATACCGCAATTTTCTTTTGTTTTTTCACCGAAATAAGCACTGATCAATCGGCTTTTGCACTTGTCGGTTTCAACAACATAATTCCATATTTTTTTGGCTTTAATAGTTTTGTTATCAAGCTGTTGGCGAATATATGCCGCTATCCGATTGATGGTGTAATCATCTTCACGTGGTTCAATAAACAAGACGGAAATATCGGCGTTTATCGCTTCAAACTTTACGACACCTTGTTTGTCTAATTTTGTCAATTCTATTAGTATAGCCTCAACAGGTATTCGAGATTTTTTTGACAGTAAATCCATCTTGATAGGTATGTCATCATCAAATACTCCGGCGTAATTTCTCAACACCAACTTGATGATTTCTCCACTTCTCGGATTGGATTCGGCATGATCTAACAACAATTCGGTATTCCATAGGAATCGAATGGTGGTCTTTTTTTCGCCTTGCAAATTCAAATTGATGACTGCTTGATTGTCTAAAATTTTAAGGCAGTTCAAAGTCAAACTGAGTGGTAATTCAAACAGTTGGCAGAATTTATTAAAATTGAGATAAAATATTGTTTCGGGACAGTCACCATAACCTATTTGAAGATAGTTGCACAGTTTTCGATAAACCAATTTGACAGCATCTACTGTGGGTAATGCGCTTAAAAATTGCTGATAGAGCCGATCTTTGTCCGCATCGTTGTATAGAATGACCGCTCTCGATTCTTTTCCGTCACGGCCTGCTCTGCCTGCTTCTTGGTAATAGTTTTCGATGCTGTCCGGTATATTGAGATGGGCAACCAATCGCACGTTGGCTTTGTCGATTCCCATACCGAAAGCATTGGTAGCCACGATTATTTGTATTTTCCCTTTCATCCATTGGTCAAGTTTTTCATTTTTTTCTTGAAAGGCCATTCCACCATGGAAAAAGTCAGCAGTAAACCCTTTTTTCTTGAGAAATTGTGCCGTGTGAACCGTGTCTTTTCTGCTTCCAACATAGACGATTGCCGCATCTTTTAGATTTTCCAAATGCCTACACAAGCCTTCAAACTTGTCATCGGTCTGTTGTGTCCAGTAGCCAATATTTTTTCTGCGGAAAGAGATGCTGAAAACCTCCGCATTGCGAAGTTGAAGGTTTTGATAGATGTCTTTTGCAACTTGCGCGGTTGCTGATGCGGTGAGTGCCATGACAGGAACTTGCGGATGCAATTCCCTAATCCGGTAAATTTCCCTATACGCAGGCCTGAAATCATGCCCCCATTCTGAAATACAATGCGCTTCATCGACGGCTATCAAATTTATTTTTAATTGCTTGATGTATGCTAGCACTAGCTCATTTCGCAGTCTTTCGGGTGAGAGATAGACAAATTTATAAGTACCAAAAAGGGTATTGTCAAGCAAACGGACAAGTTCGTCATAGGGAATATTCCCCGCCAATGAAATTGCTTTTATATTTTTGTTTTCCAAGGCTTTAACTTGATCTGTCATCAATGCAATCAAGGGCGATACAACCAAACAAATCCCGGGTTGCATGAGTGCCGGAATTTGGTAGCAAACCGATTTTCCACCACCAGTAGGCATGAGCACCAAACTGTCTTTTAGGAATGTTGCCGTTTCGATGATTTGTGCTTGTGGATATCTAAATTCATCAAACCCCCAATATTTTTTGAGTATTTCCGACGCAGTCATAAATTGGTTTATTAAATCAGAATGGCTTGAGGTAGTTGATGATAAAATAGGCTCTGTTGGCTACACTACCCGGCGGAATTTCAATGAGATTGTACCCCAGCTCAATGTAATGTGTGACCAAGGCGTGGTGAATTTCACCTGCTTGGGAGTAACTTTCATATCGCTCGTTGTCGCAAACATATATTTCTTCCCAAAGTGGGAGCATAAAAACTAAATCATAGCGATATTGCCTTCCTGCTTCGATAAAAATTGGCGGACAAGGCGTTTTCGAAAAGTCTAAATAAGCTTTAACATCCGGTATGCCTCGGTCAAAATAGACGAGCGGTTTGGTTCCATTTTCGGCTTCTTTAAACTGACGGATGCGTCCTTCCAAAAGTTTTTGACTAAAGTAAATCGGGTCGGTCAAGAAAAGCTGTTCGACACCGTTCTTGCGCGCGTCAAGTGTCACCTGACGGGATATTTCATGGAAACAACAAGCACCCTCTGCTTCAAGTTGTTGCATAATAGAAGATTTTCCGGTACCGGGACCGCCCGTGATGACTATTCTTTTTGATTTCAAAAAATATGGTTTTAATGACAAATTTAATAAAATAAGCCGAGATGTCTTGATGTGCCCTTGTGCTTTAGATTGGAGGTGAATTTTCTTCTGTTCCAAATGCTATCAATTAAAATTCTAACTGTTTATTGTGCTATTTTTGAGAAAATTATACTGTGTGTGAAATAATCAAACCGATTGCTTTAGCAGAAAAAATTAAAAAATAGGTTTTGTTTTTTAAGGTACAAAGACACAATCATATATAAGCAAAATATTTTTACGACCTTTGCTATCTACTTCAAACCCCTTAAAAACAATAGACATGTCCGTGAAAATCCGAATCGTATTTATGGGTACACCTGAGTTTGCCGTTCACATACTGCAACACATTCTTTCAGAAAATTTTGAAGTAGTTGCCGTGGTAACTGTCCCGGACAAGCCTTCCGGACGCGGGCAAAAAATGCATTTGAGTGCAATCAAAAAATTTGCCGTCGGCCTAAACATTCCGGTGATGCAACCTGAAAAGTTGAAATCGATCGAATTTCTAAACCAACTTGCTTCCTTTTCGGCAGATTTGTTCGTGGTTGTTGCCTTTCGGATGCTTCCAAAAGAAGTTTGGAAAATGCCAAGATTGGGTACTTTCAACCTGCATGCTTCGCTCCTACCGGATTACCGCGGTGCTGCACCCATCAATTGGGCCGTCATCAACGGAGAAGAGAAAACCGGGGTGACCACTTTCGTCATTGACGATAGAATTGACACCGGAGACATCATTGATTCCTTAGAAACAAACATCCTATCAGATGAAACGGCGGGTGAACTTCACGATCGTTTGGCCGAATTAGGCGGTGAATTGGTTGTGCAAACACTTCGGAAAATTGCAACCGGTTCCGTTCAAACCAAAGTCCAATCCATGGAAAATCCTCCAAAAGTTGCACCTAAATTAAATATTGAAAACACCCGTATCGATTGGAATCGGTCTTCAAAAGAAATTCACAATTTGGTCAGAGGGCTCAATCCGTTTCCAAAAGCTTGGAGTATTTTAGACAATAAAGGTGAGCAATTGAGTGTGGCTATCCTCAAAACAGCGTTAACCGAACAAAACCTTTCTTTGAAACCGGGAAACATTCAAACGAGCAAAAAAGAAATCTTTGTCGGCACAGGAAATGGAATTATTCAGGTTTCAGTATTGCAACTACCCGGCAAAAAGCCTTTGAAAAGCCTAGATTTATTGAATGGCTACCGGTTTGAACCCGATTCGAGCTTTATTTGAACCCAATTTGCACTGCGTTTTTAACAATTTCTTAAAGTTATCAACAAAAACGCTTGTTTCCCTTGATTTTACTTGCATGATAGCAAAAAGCATATAATTTTGTTAAAAGAAAAGTCTAACATTAAATATTAAATTATGAACAAAACAGAATTAATTGATGCCATCGCTGCTGACGCAGGCATCTCAAAAGCAGCTGCTAAAAAAGCCCTTGAGTCATTCTTAGGCAATGTTGAAGGAGCACTTAAAAAAGGTGGACGTGTTTCTTTGGTTGGATTCGGTTCTTGGTCTGTTTCTACCAGAAGCGCCAGAGAAGGAAGAAACCCACAAACCGGAGCTACAATCAAAATCAAAGCAAAAAAAGTGGTCAAATTCAAAGCTGGTTCAGAATTGTCTGATGCTGTAAACTAAGAAATCTAGCCCTTAAATTAAAAAGAGCCTTCCATTTGGAAGGTTTTTTTTTAACTAAAATCAGTATATGCCGACTTTAAATCGATGTTGGCAATAAGCCTGAAAAGAAAAAATCATCCGTATATTTTGACAAAATCTACCTTATCACTTCTAACAAAAACTCCCGAATCATGCGATTCGGGAGTTTTAGTTTACATTTATTTTGAAAACCGCTTAAAACTTCACTTTAAGCGCTTTTTCTTGCGGATAGTAAGCCACGTCTTCCAACTCTTCCTCGATGCGGAGCAACTGGTTGTACTTGGCCATACGGTCAGAGCGGGAAGCCGATCCGGTTTTGATTTGACCGGTGTTGAGTGCCACAGCCAAATCCGCGATAGTGTTGTCTTCGGTTTCTCCGGAGCGGTGAGACATTACAGTCGTGTAACCCGCGTTTTTAGCCATGTTGACTGCTGCAATTGTTTCGGTCAACGTTCCGATTTGGTTTACTTTTATCAGAATCGAATTGGCAATCCCATTTTCGATACCTTTTGAGAGTTTTTCAACATTAGTCACGAACAAATCATCGCCTACCAATTGAATTTTATCACCGGCGATTTCGGTTAAATATTTCCAACCTTCCCAATCATTTTCGTCCATTCCGTCCTCGATAGAAATAATCGGGTACTTTCCAGCCAAAGAAGCTAAATAATCAGCCTGTTCTTTAGAAGAACGAACAACACCGCTGTCTCCTTCAAATTTTTTATAGTTGTATTTTCCACCTTCAAAGAATTCGGAGGCCGCACAATCGAGTGCAAGGAAAACTTCTTCGCCGGGTTTGTAGCCTGCTTTTTTGATAGCAGAAATAACAGTTTCAAGCGCGTCTTCAGTTCCGCCAAACTCGGGGGCAAATCCGCCTTCGTCACCGACAGAGGTTGTCAATTTACGGTCGTGGAGGATTTTTTTCAAGTTGTGAAAAATCTCCGTTCCCATTTGTAACGCGTGGCTAAAACATTTGGCTTTCACAGGCATAATCATAAACTCTTGGAAAGCAATCGGCGCATCAGAATGTGAACCCCCGTTGACGATATTCATCATCGGTACGGGCAGCGTATTGGCACTAACACCGCCAACATACCTGAAAAGAGAAATACCCAACTCATCGGCAGCAGCCTTGGCAACAGCCAAAGACACACCCAGAATGGCATTGGCTCCCAATCTTGATTTGTTGGGTGTCCCGTCCAATTCAATCATGATTTTATCGATCAGGTTTTGTTCAAAAACAGACAAGCCTTCTAATTCCAAAGCAATGATATCATTCACATTTTCGACGGCTTTCAATACGCCCTTACCCATAAAATCTTTTCCTCCGTCACGCAGTTCAACGGCTTCATATTCGCCGGTGGAAGCGCCAGAAGGTACGGCTGCCCGTCCGAATGCGCCCGTGGTGGTAGTCACATCTACCTCAATGGTAGGGTTTCCTCTTGAATCGAAAATTTGTCTGGCGTGAATGTCTAAAATGGTACTCATAATATTTGTGTTAAATTATTTTTAAAACTTTTGCTAAATCGCTTCAATCGCTTGATATTGTTTGATATTATCAATAAACTGATTGAAAAGGTAAGATGCGTCGTGCGGGCCGGGAGCAGCTTCTGGGTGGTATTGTACAGAGAAACAAGGTTTGTTTTTTATCTTGATTCCAGCAACGGTATAATCGTTTAGATGCACATGGGTTATCTCGACATCTGGGTGGTTTTCCGTTTGCGTTTTATCGATAGAAAAACCGTGATTTTGAGAGGTTATTTCTCCTTTTCCTGTTGCGATATTCATCACCGGATGGTTGATTCCTCTGTGCCCATTGTGCATCTTGTAGGTTGATATGCCTTTGGCGAGTGCCAAAATTTGATGACCGAGACAAATCCCGAAAAGTGGCTTGTTGCTCTCCAATATTTTCATGGTAGTTTCGATGGGTTTTTTGAGTGGTTCAGGATCGCCCGGCCCGTTTGACAGGAAATAACCATCTGGCTGAAAGGCCTCCATTTCTTCAAAAGTAGCATCATAAGGAAATACTTTCACATAAACGCCACGAGCATCGAGGTTGCGAAGTATATTTTTTTTGATACCCAAATCGAGGGCGGCGACTTTCATAGCTGCCTCCGGATTACCCACAAAATAGGGCTCTTTGGTTGAAACAATGGAAGCGAGTTCAAGTCCTTTCATCGAAGGAAAAGCGGCCAATTTTTGTTTCAACATTTCTATCTGGTCTATTTCGGTGCTGATGGCTGCATTCATGGCACCGTGGTCGCGAATGTAAGCAACGAGTGCCCGTGTGTCAACATCGGAAATGGCAATTAGTTGGTGCTTTTCCAAAAACTTTTCCAAAGTGATATCGGCGGATGGTCTGGATTCAAAATAACTAAAATTACGGCATATCAAGCCTGATATTTTGATTCCATCAGATTCTGACTCATCCATTTCAACCCCATAATTCCCAATGTGTGCATTCGTAGTGACCATGAGTTGACCAAAATACGAAGGATCTGTAAATATTTCTTGGTATCCGGTCATGCCTGTGTTAAAACAGAGTTCGCCAAAAGTACTGCCTTTCACACCTACTGATTTTCCGAAGAAAATAGTTCCATCGGCTAGTAAAACAATGGCTTGCGGTCGGGTGTTGTATTTCATCAGATTATTTTATTGTTTTCTTCGGTCAGATGCAACCTCCGCTGTTTAAAAAAATCATCAGCCTGTACGTTTGTTAAAGCGCTAAAGCAGGGCGGTTTCATTTGAGTGAAAGTCATAAAGCGGTTACAAAAATAACATAAAAAAAAGGATAAACTAAGACAGTTTATCCTTTTTTAATGTTAAGAAAACATTCATTTATTCTTTTGTTTCGTCTGTAACAGAATCTGAATCAGCGGCTTCAGTAGTTGTTATATCAACAGCTTCTTCGGCGGCAGATTCAGCAGCTTTCACTACTTTGGATCCGCGGCGACGCGTTTTCTTTTTAGCCGGCTTGTTGGCGTTGTAGATTTCGTTGAAGTCAACCAACTCAATTAAGGCCATGTCGGCGTTGTCACCCAATCGATTGCCCAATTTGATGATGCGGGTATATCCACCCGGACGATCGCCCACTTTTGGCGCTACATCTCTAAACAACTCAGTCACCATATATTTGTCTTTGATTTGAGCAAAAACCAAACGACGGTTGTGTGTCGTGTCGGTTTTAGATTTGGTTACCAAGGGTTCAAAAAAGACTTTCAGTGCTTTTGCTTTGGCGAGGGTAGTGTTGATTCGCTTGTGTTCGATAAGCGAGCAAGACATATTTGCCAACATCGATTTTCTATGGGCAGTTTTTCTGCCTAAATGATTTATTTTTTTTCCGTGTCTCATTATTTCAAACTTTTAGGAACGCGATTGCGTTAGTCTTTGTCTAATTTATATTTACCTAAATCCATACCGAAATTCAATCCTTTTGCATGAACCAACTCATCCAACTCGGTAAGCGATTTTTTACCAAAATTTCTGAATTTCATCAAATCGTTTTTGTTGAAAGAAACCAAGTCGCCAAGTGTATCGACTTCAGCAGCTTTCAAACAATTTAAAGCTCTAACAGACAAGTCCATATCTACAAGCTTGGTTTTGAGCAATTGGCGCATGTGCAAGGACTCTTCATCGTATGTTTCGGTTTGTGCTACTTCGTCAGCTTCTAAAGTGATGCGTTCATCTGAGAACAACATAAAGTGGTGAATCAAAGTTTTTGCAGCCAATGTCAAGGCTTCTTTTGGATGGATTGAACCGTCGGTGATGAGGTCGATTACCAGTTTTTCGTAGTCTGTTTTTTGTTCAACCCTAAAGTTTTCGATGGTGTATTTTACATTTTTGATAGGCGTATAAATGGAGTCCATCGCGATGGTGCCGAAAACAGCATTTGGTTTTTTGTTTTCCTCGGCCGGAACGTAGCCTCTACCTCTTTCGATGGTAAACTCAAAATTGAGGATTACATTGGCTTCTTTATTGAGGATAACCAAATCGGGGTTAAGGACTTGAAAACCGGAAATGTACTTTTGCAAATCGCCGGCAGTGATTTGATCTTTTCCGGTCAGAGAAACGCTAACTATTTCGGCTTCTGATTCTTCGATTTGATTTTTGAAACGGACTTGTTTGAGGTTAAGAACAATTTCGGTAACATCTTCTACAACTCCTTTGATGGTAGAAAACTCATGCTCGACTCCTTCAATCCTTAATGAGGATATTGCGTAGCCTTCCAAGGAAGACAACAATACTCTTCTGAGCGCGTTACCTACTGTCAATCCGTAACCGGGTTCCAAAGGCCTGAATTCAAAGCGGCCTTCAAAATCCGTAGAATCAATCATGATAACTTTATCGGGCTTTTGAAAATTTAATACTGCCATAATAATTAGGGTTTCAAAGATTATTTTGAATACAATTCGACGATGAGTTGTTCTTTAATGTTTTCCGGTATTTGTACACGTTGGGGAATTGAAACAAAAGTCCCCTCCAATTTGTCTGAATTCCAAGTCAACCATTCATATACGTTGGATGTTCTTGCCAATGAATCTTCGATGGCTGTCAATGATTTTGATTTCTCTCTTACGGCAACTACATCGCCTGTTTTGAGGATGTATGAAGGAATGTTTACGACATGCCCGTTTACGGTAATGTGTCTGTGAGAAACCAATTGACGAGCCCCACTTCTGGAAGGTGAAATTCCCATTCTGTAAACGACGTTGTCCAATCTGGATTCGCACAATTGGAGCAAAACTTCACCGGTAATGCCTTGGCTTCGGGTTGCTTTTTCAAACATATTCCTAAACTGGCGTTCCAATACGCCGTAGGTGTATTTTGCTTTTTGCTTTTCCATCAACTGGACAGCATATTCAGATTTTTTACCTCTTTTGCTGGCCAATCCATGTTGACCCGGGGGGTAATTTTTCTTTTCAAATGACTTATCTTCTCCGAAGATAGCTTCGCCGAATTTTCTGGCGATTTTAGTTTTGGGACCGGTATATCTTGCCATAGGTAATTGGATTAAACATCCGCTGTCGTGAATTAAGGTCAGTCCTTCGCCGACGTTTTGCGCATGTTGGAATTAATATTAAACTCTTCTTCTTTTTGGTGGGCGGCATCCGTTGTGTGGCATAGGTGTAATGTCAACTATTTCGGTTACTTCGATACCACTGTTGTGAATGCTCCTGATGGCAGATTCTCTACCGTTTCCTGGACCTTTCACAAATACTTTTACTTTTCTCAGGCCAGCTTCTTGAGCCACTTTTGAAGCGTCTTCGGCGGCTAACTGAGCAGCATAAGGCGTGTTTTTCTTAGAACCTCTGAATCCCATTTTCCCTGCAGATGACCAAGAAATTACCTCTCCTTTTTTATTAGTCAAGGCTATGATAATGTTGTTGAAAGAAGCGCTAACATGTGCTTCACCGTTAGCCTCAACAATGACTTTACGTTTTTTTGTGGTTGTCTTTGCCATATTAACTATTATTTAGTTACTTTCTTCTTGTTAGCAACTGTTTTTCTTTTCCCTTTGCGGGTTCTTGAATTGTTTTTAGTACGTTGGCCTCTGAGCGGAAGTCCCAAACGGTGTCTGATACCTCGGTAGCATCCGATGTCCATCAATCGCTTGATGTGTAATTGGATTTCCGAACGAAGTTCGCCTTCGATTTTGAAATAACTAACTGCATCACGAATACCCGCGATTGCATCGTCATCCCAATCTTGAACTTTGGTGTTTTCATCAACTCCGGCTTTCGCCAAAATTTCTCTGGCTCTGCTTCTGCCTATACCAAAAATATAGGTCAAAGCGATCACGCCACGTTTTTGCTTGGGTAAATCAACCCCTGAAATTCTTGCCATAATTAACCTTGTCTTTGTTTAAATCTCGGATTTAATTTATTGATGACGTATAAACGCCCTTTGCGACGTACAATTTTGCACTCGGCACTTCTTTTTTTGATTGATGTTCTTACTTTCATTTCTTAATTCTTTAGTATCTGTAGGTTATTCGCGCTTTAGAAAGGTCATATGGACTCATTTCTAATTTTACTTTATCACCCGGTAACAATTTAATGTAGTGCATTCTCATCTTGCCGGAAATATGAGCAGTCACAACATGGCCGTTTTCCAATTCTACACGAAACATTGCATTTGACAAGGCCTCGATAATGGTTCCGTCTTGTTCGATTGCTGATTGTTTTGCCATATAATTATGCTATTGCTTTTCTGTTTTTACCGGTTTTCATCAAACCATCGTAATGCTTGTTCAACAAATATGAATTAACCTGTTGAAGTGTATCAATTGCAACCCCAACAAGGATTAGCAATGAGGTTCCTCCGTAAAACAATGCCCAACTCTGTTGAATACCAACAATGTTTACCACAAACGCGGGCATAATCGCTATCAATGCTAAAAACAAAGATCCGGGGAATGTTATTTGCGACATTATTTTATCCAAATATTCGGAGGTTTCTTTGCCTGGTCTGATACCGGGAATAAAACCACCGCTTCTTTTTAAATCATCAGCCATCTTATTGGTAGGTACTGTAATCGCGGTATAAAAATAAGTAAACAATATGATGAGAACTGCAAACAAGAGATTGTACCAAAACCCAAAAATATTACTGAGTGCTGCGGTGAAAGACTGAGCTGTGTCAGATTCTGAAAGTCCAATCACAGCAGCAGGGATAAACATAATAGCTTGCGCAAAAATGATAGGCATAACACCAGAAGCATTCAATTTTAATGGAATGTACTGACGGCTTCCCGCTACATTTTTTTCCATCACTCCTGTAGCTGACCTACGGGCATACTGAACGGGAATTTGACGGACTGCCAACACGAGCATGATGGAAGCCATAATGACCAATAACCATATAATTACCTCAATCAATATGAGTATCAAACCTCCATTGGATTCTGTAACTCTGGAAGAAAACTCTTGAATAAACGCGACCGGCATGCGGGCGATAATCCCAACCATGATGAGCAACGATATACCGTTTCCGATACCTTTGTCTGTAATTTTCTCTCCCAACCACATGGCAAATACAGTCCCTGTAGTTAAAATAATGATGGATGAAGTCCAAAACAAAGTACTATAGCCCAATAGGAATGCGCTTTCAGGGATACCTAACGCCGGGAGGCTTGCCAAATAACTGGGTGCTTGAACCAAAGTTATAGCGATGGTGAGCCAACGTGTTATCTGGTTGAGTCTTTTTCTACCACTTTCACCTTCTTTTTGTAATTTTTGAAGATAAGGAACCGCGATGCCCATCAATTGGACAACAATGGATGCGGAAATATAGGGCATAATTCCTAGGGCAAGGATAGAGGCTTTTGCAAAGGCACCGCCAGTAAAAGCATTTAACAATCCAAGCAAACCACTCTGCGTATTATCGGCCAACTGATTTAGTTGAGAAGCATCAATACCGGGTAGCGGAATATGCGCACCAAAACGGTAAACCAAGAGAAAACCCAAGGTCACTATAATGCGACTTCTTAACGCTTCTATTTTCCAAATATTCTTGAGGGTCTCTATGAATTTCATTCTTCTCTATTATAGCGGTTTGACTTCTCCGCCGGCTGCTTCGATAGCTGCCTTGGCAGTAGCTGTAAATTTGTGTGCGGTTACCTGAATTTTTGCTTTCAATACACCTCTTCCAAGAATTTTAATCAAATCGTTTTTAGTAGCCAGTTTATTGGCGACCAAAACTTCATGGTTGATTTCTTTTAAATTGGTTTTATCAACCAATTGTTGCAAAACATCTAAATTAATTCCCTGATATTCTACTCTGTTGATGTTGGTGAAACCAAACTTAGGAACACGTCTTTGCAATGGCATTTGACCACCCTCAAATCCGATTTTTTTGGAATAACCTGAGCGGGATTTAGCTCCCTTATGGCCACGTGAAGCAGTACCTCCTTTGCCAGAGCCTTGACCGCGTCCGAGACGTTTGTTTTGATTGTGTGTAGAGCCGGTTGCCGGTTGTAAGTTACTTAAATTCATATCTTTTATTTTACTTCTTCAACAGAAATCAAATGTTTTACTTTGTTGATCATACCCAATACCGATGGGCTATTTTCGTGCACCACAGATGAACCGATTTTTCCAAGACCCAAAGATTCCAATGTTCTTTTTTGTGTGTCAGTTCGGTTTATGCTGCTCTTTGTTTTCGTTACTTTTAACTTTGTCATGATATATAGCTATTATCCTTTAAAAACTTTATCTAAAGAGATGCCTCTTTGTTGAGCAACACGGTGTGCGCTTCTCAATTGCAACAAAGCGTCAAAAGTTGCTTTTACCACATTGTGTGGATTTGAAGAACCCTGTGATTTTGACAATACGTCGCGAACACCTACAGATTCAAGCACAGCTCTTACTGCCCCGCCGGCAATCACACCGGTACCGGGAGCTGCTGGGAGCAAGTTCACGCGCGCACCGCCAAACTTACCTTTTTGTTCGTGAGGAAGCGTTGCGTTTTTAAGTGGGATGCGAACCAAGTTTTTCTTAGCATCTTCAACCGCTTTTGCGATGGCATCGGCAACTTCTTTTGACTTGCCGAGCCCTTGCCCGACTACACCATGTTCATCCCCTACTACTACGATAGCTGAGAAACCGAATGCACGTCCACCTTTTGTTACTTTTGTAACCCTTTGTACGCCAACCAAACGGTCTTTCAATTCGATTCCACTTGGTTTTACGTGTTCTACGTTTTTATATTTATCCAACATAATGCTTAGAATTTAAGTCCGCCTTCTCTGGCACCTTCTGCTAATGATTTGATACGTCCGTGATATAAATACCCCCCTCTGTCGAAAGCGATTGTGTCAATCCCTTTGTCTTTCGCGCGTTGGGCAATCAATTTTCCGACAAGCCCTGCTTTATCGGTTTTGGTGCCTTTTGCAGAGAGTATATCTTTATCCCTAGAGGAAGCGGCAACCAAGGTTACTTTATTCACATCATCGATTACTTGCGCGTAAATTTCAGCGTTGCTTCTGAATACAGCAAGCCTCGGCCTGGCGGAAGTCCCGCTGACAATTTTTCGAATTCTGTAATGAATACGTTGTCTTCTTTTGTTATTTGCTAATGCCATTTTGATACTTTTTAAGCTGATTTACCTGCTTTTCTTCTAAGTTGTTCCCCAACAAATTTGATTCCTTTTCCTTTGTAAGGCTCTGGTTTTCTGAAAGACCTGATTTTAGCAGCTACGTGACCCAACAATTGTCTGTCAAACGATGCCAATTTGATAACCGGGTTTTTACCTTTTTCATTGACAGTTTCTACTTTTACCTCAGGGGCAATTTCAAAAACGATGCCGTGTGAAAAACCCAGTGCCAAATCAAGTTTTTGCCCTTGATTGGAAGCTCTATAACCGACTCCTACCAATTCGAGTTCTTTTGTAAAACCCTTCGATACACCGATGACCATGTTGTTGATCAAAGCGCGGTATAAACCGTGTTTTGCAGTGTGATTTTTAGAATCTGAAGGTCTTTCTACAAGTAATTTTCCGTCTTCTATTTTCATAGAAACATCCGAATAACTTTGAGAAAGCTCGCCGAGTTTACCTTTTACTTTTACCACGTTATCAGCTATCTCAATGCTTACACCTTGAGGAATTGTGACCGGGTTTTTACCTATTCTTGACATGATGTCTAAACTATTTATATTAATAAACGTAACACACAACTTCTCCACCTACGTTCTCTTGACGAGCTTGTTTACCGGTCATCAACCCTTTTGAAGTTGACACGATGGCAATTCCAAGGCCATTGAGGATACGGGGCACACTGTGCGAACCAGAATATTTTCTAAGACCCGGTTTGCTGATGCGTTGTATTTGTTTTATAGCCGGTTCTTTGTTCACGGTATCGTATTTTAAAGCGATTTTAATCGTACCTTGTACGGAATCGTCTTCGAATTTGTAGCTCAAGATGTATCCTTGGTCAAAAAGAATTTTGGTAATTTCTTTTTTGAATTTGGAAGCGGGAATTTCAACTACTCTGTGTTTGGCATTGACCGCGTTTCTGATTCTGGTTAGATAATCTGCAATAGGATCTGTATTCATATCTTTATCTTTAATTCCTTAATTACCAACTTGCTTTTCTGACACCTGGGATAAGCCCTTGATTAGCCATTTCGCGGAAAGTGACACGTGATATACCAAAAATCCGCATGTAACCTTTAGGCCGCCCGGTAAGTTTGCATCTGTTGTGCAATCTCACAGGTGAGCCGTTTTTGGGGATTAGCTGTAAAGCTTGATAATCTCCGGCTTCTAATGCTTCTTTTCTCTTTTTTGCGAACTTTTCAACCAATCTTTGGCGTTTTACTTCGCGTGCTTTCATGGATTCTTTAGCCATATCTTAATTCTTTTTAAAAGGTAAACCGAGTTCGCTTAGCAATGACTTTGCTTCTTTATCTGTATTTGCATTGGTCACAAATGTGATATCTAAACCTGCAATTTTATTCACTTTGTCGATGTCGATTTCAGGGAAGATAATTTGTTCTGTTATACCCAAATTGTAGTTTCCTCTTCCATCGAATCCGGTAGCTTTGATACCGTTAAAATCACGAACACGAGGCAAAGCAGTTGTAATTAATCTATCAAGGAATTCATACATACGATCTCCGCGAAGCGTCACTCTGGCACCAATGGCCATCCCTTTTCGGAGTTTGAAGTTTGCAACGTCCTTCTTAGAAATGGTAGCAACTGCTTTTTGACCGGAAATTTTTGTCAACTCATCGACTGTATAATCGATTAGCTTTTTATCCGCAACAGCTCCACCCACACCTCTGGATAGAACGATTTTTTCCAATTTAGGAACCTGCATAACGTTTTTATAACCAAACTCGTTGGTAAGAGCCGATACGACACGCTCTCTGTATTCTTGTTTAAGTCTAGGTAAATAAGCCATAACTATATTGATTGATTTGATCGCTTAGAAAATCTTACTTTTTTCCCATCATCCGTTCTGAAACCGACTCGTGTAGTTTTACCCGATTTTGAATCAATCAACGCAACATTGGAAATATGTATAGGAGCTTCCATTTTTTTGATTCCTCCTTGTGGGTTTTTCGCGCTTGGTTTTGTGTGCTTTGAAACCAAATTGACACCTTCTACCAAGGCTTTTTCGGTTTTTACCAAAACCTTTAATACTTTTCCTTCGGTGTTTTTGTGTTCTCCGGTCGTAACGCGTACTAAATCGCCGGCTTTTATTTTAAATTTTTTCATGGTCATTCAAATATTAAAGCACTTCGGGTGCCAATGAAACAATTTTCATGAATTGTTTTTCTCTCAATTCGCGGGCTACGGGTCCAAAAACACGAGTCCCTCTCATCTCACCTGTGGGGTTAAGCAACACACAGGCGTTGTCATCGAAGCGGATGTATGAACCGTCTGCTCTTCGTACTTCTTTCAAGGTACGAACTACAACTGCGGTAGAAACTT